>Ga0207951_100025_pt1 | contig 135162 bp, 121 predicted proteins | sample Subbio12Aug_8Bad_FD_184830 | JGI IMG/M metagenome (GOLD analysis project Ga0207951, IMG submission 184830) | Serpentinite rock and fluid subsurface biosphere microbial communities from McLaughlin Reserve, California, USA - CR12Aug_8Bad (SPAdes) | ecosystem: Environmental > Terrestrial > Deep... | reverse complement strand
CCCCGGCCTCGAGAACGCCCGCATCATGCGCCCGGGCTATGCGGTCGCCTATGACTTCATCTATCCGGACCAGCTCTATCCGACATTGGAGACCAAAGCGGTCCCGGGGCTTTATGCCGCCGGGCAGATCAACGGTACCTCCGGATATGAAGAGGCCGCGGCCCAGGGGTTGATGGCGGGAATTAACGCCGCTTTAAAAATACAGGGACGCGCGCCCTTTGTTTTAGACCGTTCCCAGGCCTATATCGGTGTCCTCATCGACGACCTGGTTACCAAGGGGGTGGACGAGCCGTACCGGATGTTTACCTCGCGCGCCGAGTACCGCCTGCTGCTCCGCTCCGACAACGCGGATATCAGGCTCTCGGGTTTGGCTTTTGAGCTCGGCCTCATCGACGGCGAGCGCCGTCGCCGGACCGAAGAGAAAGAGCGCCTGACGGCGGAGGTGTCGGGCAGCCTGGAGTCGACGATTATCCAGCCCACGGATACCCTCAACGACATGCTGGTCGGGGCGGGAACCACCCCGGTCGACCGCTCGATGTCCGCGGCGGATCTCCTCCGGCGTCCACAAATCACGGTCGCCGACATCGAGGGGTTTGCGCCGCAGCTGAAACGACTTACAGGGGAGGAGCGCCTCGTTGTCGAGGTCGAAGTGAAGTACGAGGGCTATATCCGGCGCCAGATGTCACAGGTCAAGCAGTTTAAGAGGCTGGAAGCGCGCCGTATCCCCGCCGAACTCGATTATACGCACCTCCACGGCCTCTCGATTCAGGCCCGCGAAAAGCTCACGCAGGTGCGGCCGCGCTCGTTGGGCCAAGCGTCGCGCGTCTCCGGGGTGACCCCGGCCGATATCAACGCCCTCCTTGTCCACCTCGAACAAAGAAAAGCACGAAGCCCCATGTAAAGGAGCCGCCTTGACGACAGAGAAATCGCCGCGCGAGTTGTTGCTGGAGGGTTCGGACGAACTCGGCATCGCCCTCGACCCCGGCAAAGCAGAGGCGCTATTGGCATATCTCGGGGAGATTGCGGCGTGGAACGAGCGGTTCAACCTGACCTCGATAACCGACACTCGGGAGATGGTCGTAAAACACCTCCTCGACTCGATAGCGCTCCTTTCGCGGTTCGAGCCGGCGCTTGGTTCGAGCCTGGTAGACATCGGCGCCGGAGCCGGATTGCCCGGAATACCGCTCAAGCTGGTCCGCCCCGACCTCAAGCTGACGTTGCTGGAGTCCTCAGCCAAGAAAAGCTCCTTTCTCGCGCACGTAATCGACCTTTTCGGCCTCGAAGACGCGATGGTCGCGAACGAACGAGCCGAGGACTTCGGAAAGCGTATGGAAAATCGCGATATTTTTTCTTACGCCGTATCGAGGGCCGTCGCCGATTTGGCGGTCCTTGTGGAGTATGCGCTTCCACTGCTCAGAGTAGGTGGGAGGTTCTTTTGCTACAAGGCCAAGGGCGCACGAGATGAGGTCGAAGGCGTAAAACAGGCCTTGAATTTGCTCGGCGGTCGCATTGATGAGGTCGCTGAAGTTGTGGTACCATTTCTTAATGCGAAGCGTTATCTTGTCGCTATGACGAAGGTAGCGCCGAGCGGGGAAACATACCCGCGCCGAGCGGGCGTACCGGCTAAAAGGCCGATCAGGTAGTAAGCGCGGCACCAAAGAACGTTTTATTGAGACACCGTAATAAGCAGGGGACAATGGCAATAAACCTCTTTTCGCGACGGCTACAGCAGATTGAAGAGGAGATTCGGGGAGAGAAGGCGCCTTTGAGCGACACCCCCCCCAAAATACTCGCGGGCGACCGCAGGGGACTAACGTACGCCGTCGTCAACCAAAAAGGCGGCGTCGGCAAGAGCACCACCGCGATAAACCTCAGCGCATACTTGGCCGACGCCGGCCACAAGGTTCTGCTGGTAGACTTCGACCCCCAGGGCAACTCGAGCAGCGGCTTGGGCATCGACAAGAAGTCGCTGGAGAGATGTGTCTACGACGCGATAATCGACGAGGTGCCGCTGAGAGACATCGTCACCGCGACCTCGATCAAGAACCTGGCGATGGCGCCTTCAACGGTTCAGTTGGCGGGGGCGGAGATAGAGCTGGTCTCGGCGCTCTCGCGCGAGCAAAAACTAAAGCGGGCCCTATCGGCGGTCAAGGGTCGCTACGATTATATCATCATCGATTGCCCTCCGTCGCTCGGCCTTTTGACTATCAACGCGCTGACTGCGGCGGATGAGGTCATAATCCCGGTACAATGCGAGTTTTACGCCCTAGAGGGCTTGAGTAAGCTCCTTGAAAGCGTCCGCTTGGTAAAGACGCATCTAAACCCGGATTTGCAAATCGCCGGCGTCCTTATGACGATGCGGGACATTCGCACGAGACTATCGCAGCAGGTCATCGACGAGGTCAGGAAGTTCTTCCACGAACTGGTGTTCGAGACGATCATACCTCGAACCGTACGCCTCAGCGAAGCGCCGAGCTTCGGGGTGCCGATAAACCGGTTCGACGTCGAATCAAAAGGCGCAAAAGCCTATCAACAATTTACAGGGGAAGTGATATCACGTGCAGAAAAGAGGATTAGGCAGGGGTCTTGAGTCCCTGATACCGGGCCTGACGCAAGACATGGATTTACCCTTGATAATCAGCGGAGACATGTCCGCCGCACTTAAATATGTTCAAGTCACAAAGATAGTGCCCAACCCGAACCAGCCGCGCCGCTATTTCGACGAGACCGCGTTTTCCGAACTGGTCTGCTCGGTCAAGGAGCATGGCCTCGTACAGCCGATCGTCGTTCGCCAAACCGGCTCACTCTTCGAGCTTATCGCGGGTGAGAGGCGCTGGCGTGCGGCAAAAGAAGCGGGGCTCGAGGTGGTGCCGGCTATTATTAAAAACACCTCGGACCGCGAAGCGCTGGAAATAGCGCTCATAGAAAACGTCCAGCGCGAGAACCTCAACGCGCTGGAGGAGGCGGCGGCATACTACCACCTTATCGAGGATTTCGACCTCACCCAGGAGCAGGTCGCCCGGAAGGTCGGCAAGAACCGCAGCACGATAGGGAATACCGTTCGCCTGCTCCAACTTCCCGAGCAGGTAAAGGCGCTTGTCGTCGAGGGAAAACTCTCCGCGGGCCACGCGAGGGCGATCTTGGCGGTAGACGGCGAGGAGTTCCGGTTGCGGTTGGCCGAGCGCGTTCTGCGCGACGCGCTATCGGTTCGCCAGGTCGAAGCGTTAGCCGCGCTATGGAAGGAAGCACCGCAAAAAGAGGCGGCTCACACGACTCCGCTCCATTACAAACGGGCCGCTAAAGACCTATCACGGCGGCTATCGGCCAAGGTGAAGATAAAGACCCAGGGCGAAAAGGGAAGACTCGAGATTCACTTCGGAACCGAGGACGAGCTTAGACAAATCATAGCGCGTCTCTCCGGAGAAGACCTCGAGAGCGTAGTGTTGTAGGTTTGACGCAAGAGCCTCGGGGCACAAAGGATGGGTTCCCGAACCTTTGCTCAACGCTTGGCGGGCGTCCGAGATAATCGATCCGCGCGTCCGGGCAGGCTGCCTGTGGAGACTGCGCCGACGATGACAATAGGTTTGGATTGAGACGGCCAAGCGGTTATAATGGAGTAAACGGCCACAAACGGAGGATTCAAATGAAAGTCAAGCGCTTTGGCGTAGCCGAGTTCGGATTAGGCTTGCTCTCGGGCACCCTGCTGGGGGTGGCGGCGGGTGTTATGATGGCGCCCGGCTCCGGCATTGAGACCAGAGCGCGTCTCTCTCGCCGCGCGAGTGGTCTAATCTACAACGCCGCGGACTTCTTTGAGCGAGCCAAGAGCGGCATCGACATCGCCGCCCTGCGGCTCGAAAAAGTGGTGGGGTTGCAGGAGCGAAGCCTGCGCAAAAGGCTCAACAGCATCAAAGCCCAGCTTGAAGAGTTTCATCTAAATGAAGTATAGTCATGCCGGTCTTCCGAGGCGGGATACCGGCTCGGAGTGCTTGCGGGGAGCGCGCCCAAGCGTGGGGCACACCCGGCGGCATAGCTTTGCGGGAAGGTTTGTTGTGAAGAAAAGAGTCGCGGTCTTGATGGGCGGCCGTTCCGCTGAGAGAGACGTATCGCTCTTGACCGGTGAGCGGATTTACCGGGCGCTGCTCGACAAGGAAGAAGAGGCCTTTAAGGTAGACCTCGACGAGAACGTGGCCGAGGAACTCCTTCGGCTCAAGCCGGATGTCGTCTTTATCGCTCTGCACGGAAAGTTTGGCGAGGACGGAACGGTCCAGGGGCTCCTGGAAATACTCGGCTTGCCTTACACGGGGTCGGGCGTTATGGCCAGCGCCATAGGCATAAACAAAGCGATGTCGAAGAGGCTGTTTCAAGCCGCCGGCGTCGAGACGCCCCCTTACAAATTATTTTGTGCCCGCGACTATGCCAAAGATAGCGAGGAGGTGCTCGCCGGCTCGCTCCGGACTACCGGCATTCCCTGTGTCGTAAAACCCATCTCCGAAGGTTCCACAATCGGCATGAGCCTGGTCAGGCGGGAGGCGGATTTTGTCGAGGCCGTCGAACGCGCTCTGGAGCATGATTCCGAGGTAATGGTCGAGCAGCTCGTCGAAGGTGTCGAGATAACCGTCGGGGTTCTCGGCAACGACCCGGTCGCGCTGCCGACACTCGAAATCGAGACCGAAACCGACTTCTTTGATTATGAGACAAAGTATACGGCGGGCTTAAGCAGGCATATCATACCGGCGAGGCTGCCCGAAGACCAGCAGCGGCGTGCCCAAGAAGCGGCGGTGCGCGCGCACAACGCCATAGGTTGCCGCGGGTTTTCCCGCGTCGACATAATCGTCGACAAAGAAGGAACCCCCCATGTTCTCGAGATAAACACCATCCCCGGCATGACGAGCCTCAGCCTCTTTCCAGACGCCGCTCGAGCGGCCGGCTATGAATTCCCCGAACTCATCGCTTACCTCATCGAGCAGGCGCTAGAGAAGCCTTAGGAGCAGCTTGTCCTTGAGGAGAAGCTATGGTTCTTGCGCGAGTCGCCAATGTTGATTAGCAATATGTAAAATAGTGTCTGTGGGGTTAGCAAGGAATATAGTACAATAGAGACTCGACACCCGGCAGGGCGGAGTTCTAATGTATAATTTCTTACGCGTCGCTCGGTTTATGGACGCCAAACGGAGCACCGAATGAAAAAGCTTCTACAAATATTTTCGAGTACGATGGTGATTCTGGTCGCAGCTCTCTTCGGATCGACGGTTTTGCGGCAGCCGGAATCGATAGGCTGGTTGTTCGAGATCGACCCGGTCTATCTTTTTGTAGGCTTTGGCCTGACCGGTGCGGGCGGCCTGGCCGCGTTTGTCAGCTACTTTGAGTACCACGGCATCGGCTCACAGGACGGCATCGTCAGGCGCGGTCCGCACGAGGACATCGTAGCCATAACCTTCGACGATGGGCCAAACCCCGCCTATACCCCCCAGCTTCTCGACATACTCAAAGAGAAAGGCGTTAAAGCGACCTTTTTTGTGGTCGGGCTTCATGTCAAAAAATATCCGGACATCGCCCGCCGTATCGTCGCGGAGGGGCACGACATCGGCAACCACACCTACACACACAAAGACCTGGTGCCTGCGACGAGGCGCATGGTTCTCGCGCAGACCCACAAGACCGAGCAGGCCATTAAGCGCGTCACCGGCAGAACAACCAAGCTCTTTCGCCCGCCGCGGGGTATCTATAGCGGCGCCGTGCGGCGCCTTCTCGTCGACGATGAGGGGTATCGCCTCATTCTGTGGTCGGTCAGTAGTATCGATTGGCGCCAGACAAGCCCCTTGAAGATATTGAGGCGCGTATTGTGCCATACTCGCCCGGGAAGCATCTTGCTCTTTCACGACAGCGGCGCCGTGCTCCGGCGCGAAGGAGCCAGTCGCCAGAACACGGTAGATGCCCTGCCTATGGTCATCGATGCCCTGCGGGAGAGAGGCTATGAGTTTGTGACGATGACCGAGATGCTTGAGCGCGGCGCCGAGGCGGAGACGGAACTCGCCGGCATATTGGAGCAAGCATAGAGACGACCGCTGCCTCTTATGGTCGGAACAAGGTTGCGCCGAACCTCCTTAAACCCCAAGCGCCCGCCTACACCTCATGCGAATAAGTCTCGGCCCGTCAGCCAAAGCGAGTGACTCACGCTAGAATAAAAGGTGTACACCTGTTAACAATAGATGTACAATATTGTGTATATTATTAATAAACACAGAGGTGAAGGCGGCCTAGATGCTCGAAACATTAATCCGGTCGAAGGTGATGGCGAAGTTGTTATCATTCTTTATGGCCGATATCTCATGCGACACCTACCTCCGCGACATCAGCCGTCAGATAGACGAACCGCCTAGCGCTGTCCGCCGCGACTTGGAGCGTCTCGAAGCGCTCGGTCTTCTAAGGTCTCGAATGGTCGGGAACCACAAGCATTTTAGCGTACGCCGGGAGTTCGCGCTCTTGCCCGAATTAAGAAGTCTTTATATAAAGACAGAGGGTATGTCGGACTTTCTCAGCGAAGAGCTGCAAGAGCTCCACGGTGTGCAGCTCGCTTTTGTCTATGGCGAGTTCGAGAGCCGTCCGGAGAAGATGCTGTCCGGGCTCCGTCTGGTAGTCGTAGGCGAGGTCGACGCGGCGCTCCTTGAGCGCAAGTTGGCCTACATAAAAGAGACGCTGGCCCAATCGATCGAGTGTCGGCAATACGGGGCCCATGAGTTCAAGCGGCTTCTCGAGTCGAAGGACCCATCGCTCGACTCTATTGTCACCGCTGAGACGATAGTGCTGGTCGCGCCCGAGGAGAGCGACGCGTAGGGCATCGGCTCGGCGCCGCTACACGTATTTTCTGCCGATGAGGTAGTGTATGGCCTCGGCCCACCCGGCTCCCATAGCGTGGTTGGTCACAAAGACGTTGGGATAATTTTTGACCGCGTCGAGGAGGCCGGAATTTTTGGTGATGGCGTTTTTGACGAGGAAAAGCGCGCCGACTTCGGGCGCCAGCGCGAGATCCGAGGCCGAGTCGCCAATCGCGATAGTGGTCTCTTTGGGAATAGCGCGAAGTTCGCGGTCTTTTCGCACCGCCGATGCTTTGCCGCTCGCCGCCGGCAAGAGATGGTACGCATGAATCTCCGGGATATCGGCCCGAAGCCGCTCGCTGCGCCGCCTCACCTCTCCGTTGTCTATGATTTTTACGTCCGCAAAGCCCTCGCGGGCCAACAGCTCGTTTGCTTCCTCGGTGTCGATCCGGCCGCGAAAAATGTGCGTGCATTCCCGGTTTTGCGACCAGGGTAGATGGTACTCGAGCAGGCCCGCATATGACTCGAGGAGCAATGCCGGTGCGCCGCCTGCCTCTATCGCTTCCCAGACCGTCTTTCCTTCGGTTCTGAAGTCGCCCGCGTTTAGGACTACCGTCTCGCCCATGCCGTATACCAGCTGGCAACCGAGTTCGGCAATCCAGTTTTGGAAGCCGAGAATGCGCGCGTCTCCGTGGAGCTGATGCCGGTTGCGCCCCGAGACCAGAACGACATCGATGCGGTGGAGGTGGCACGCGAGAATCGCCTGCGCGGCAGCGGCTGTATACTCGTGGTCTTCGTTCTTGAAGAGACATCCCCCGGGCCCAAAAAGCGTCCCATCGACATCGCTGTATACGACTTTTACATCCGGCACGATATTGTCGAGAAGCGCCAGCGGCCACTCCGACAGCTCTTTACCGAGCACGGGGCTCTCTTTAACGCCCAAGAACATATTTACACGCATCCTGTCCGTATCTCGTCTCGCGCGTCTCGCGCGGCTTACTTTATCTTAGTACCTATTTGTATATTTTAACAGATGAATTAGTCTTCGCGCGCGGCGGGCTTGTCGCTGGGGCCGCCGCCGTCGCTTGTTTATGCGGTTACGGCCCCCAATCAAAGAACCGACATCCATATTATTCCCTTTTCCGGCAAAAGCTTACGCGCGCCGGTCATGCCCGCAAAGAAGGCTGTCTAAGGTAGGTATTGCGTCCGCAGACCGACGCAAACCACATCTTCCGGCAGCGAGCGCTGTTTGTATCATAAAGGACTCGGCTCCATTAGGTTCAGGCGTAATATTATTGTTTTGGCATGCCCGGATTCATTCCGTGGCTAGATGCTGTCCCTCGCATATTGCTACCCGTAGCTATTCAAGCCGCGCTTTTTTCGGCGCCAAGACTGCTAAAAAAATTGTAACTAATCAGCGAAAATTTTTGAAAAAACTCTTGACAGGATTTTAGCGATGAATTTGCGTTTCCACAAGTACTTGAAGCGCCCGCCAAACAAGCCGCCCGTGCTTGCTGAAATAGGCTCGCTCGGCGCTAAATTACCGTCGATAATCACGGGAACATACGATTATTTCTAACGCCGCATAATGCCATACAAGCACTAAAACCCCCGCCTTAAAAACCTATGAGATAATATAGCCGCAAGCGAAAAACTAGACTCAGAGATTTTGCAACTCATATTTTATCTCCCGTAGCTCAGGGCTTTAGCCCTGATAATCGCGTATGCATGGCCGTTATCAGCCCTAAAGGGCTGAGCTACGTCAATTAAAATCCCTGAGACTGTGTGGAGCTATTGAAGATAGACACAATCGATGTTGATGCCGCTATTGGTAATGTCAAACAGCTTCTCAAAGAGGAGCCTGATTTGTCGCCTGCTTTAAGATCGGCCCTGGAAGTCCTGCTGCTGCTGCTGATCTCTGTGTTATTAGGCCGCGCCGCGCTAAATAGCAACAACAGCGGCAAACCGCCATCAAGCCCTACAGGCGTATACAGGAATATTTTGCAGCACAGTTGCAAATCCCCGCCCAAGAAGTGTTAGGCGTAGGAATTGCTTACGCTTATACCCATCCTCTTACGACACCATGGGGAAATACTTTCCAAACCTGCACATTCCAGATGCAGAATACATACGGAGCCACGACCAAGACGCAATTCGCGAGCGCGATATCCCATTGGAATGCCCAATTGACCAAGGGGTTTTTATATAAAAGCTCCAGCGATACAGCGGAAACCTATCCGTATCAGAATGGGATAAAAACCGTAACGAAGTACAGCTACGGCATGAATGGGATCGTAGCAGAGTGTGTCGCTTTTTATCATTCCGCTTATGGATATGTCATAGAAACTGATATTTACACCAATAGCTCTTATCCCTTTGCTAATTCTAAAATGGCGGGATACTATGATGTCCAAAGCGTCCCAACTCATGAATTAGGGCACGCGTTACGAGTGGGCCATTCTACGGTAAGCTCTGATACGATGTATACCGTACTGGTCAATAGCGATTATGCCAGAACCGTGACCGCCGCTGACAGGGATGCTGCTAGAGCTTCAACGGCAAGATGGTTTAATTAGCATAATAAGTGATGGAAGGAGGCCGAACTTCGACAGTTAGTAGACAAACGCCGCCCCAAGCAGGGCGTTATCCAGCAAGGATAGAAAGCGGTTAAAATGCGTGTAGTGCCTACGGGGTTATCTCGTAGAACTTCGGCGGCTCTTTGATCTTCAGAGCGGTAAATATCTCCCGCTGGGCCGGCGTGGTCTCGGTTCGCTGCAGAACTTTACCCGCAGGGCCGGAAAACTCGCCAAGGAGAGGGATATGAAAAGCCCCAAAAGATTAAGGGACGTTTTTGCGCTAACGTGTTTTCTAACGTGTGATGGTAGAATATGGCGAGCCCGAAGAATCCAAGCTACATCCATTACTATTATTGACGCGGCATCCACCTGATTTTCCAGCGACCGTCTTCGCGCACGCAGCCCCATCTTTCATCGGTGCCGGTGACAATGTTTCCGTTGACATCGGATTTGAAGCTGACCTCGACTTCGGCGATATCTTTGCTTAGCAGTAAAACAGAGCCGACCTCAAAGCTCAGCAACGTTTCTTTAGAGTCCTTCATCTCCGCCAGGTAGCTTGCACGCGGCGGCGCTCCGGTGTTTCGCCCGTACATAGCGTACACCTCTTGCCAGTCTTTGCGCCGACTTGCGCTCAAATAATCCTCCATAATATCGCCCGGCGCATTCCCGGCTTTGTCATAGACGAGATTTGAGATTATCTTCTTGATCTCACGCTTAAGCTCTTTTGGTGCAAGGTAGTGCCATTGTCGGCTAAATATATCGGGCCGGACTATTTCTTTACCGCCGCTTGAATAAAGCACAACGCGTATGGTCGGGCCGGATGGGTAGTTGAACCAAATCCCATATTGTTCTTCTCCGGGGCCGGGCCCCGGCTTGAATCCTTTACGCGCTTGCGCTTTCTCAATAAGCCGACATATCTTCGCAATCGACTCCGCGTCGACAACGCTAGCAATAGACCGCCAACCTTCTCTTTCCGTCCAGGGCCCTGCGATTGTGATCGTTTCGATATCGGTGAAGCGCAGCGCTTCGGGTTCGAGGCCGACGGGGTGAAAGTGATACCTGTCTCTTAAAGAAACGACTCCGGGCATTAAGTGCTCGATTGCTAGAAAAGCGCCGCGGATTTCGCCTGTGCCGTCGTAAAAGAAATGCGCATGGATTTCGCCCTTGCTTTCTTGAGCGTATTCTTCGAGCCGGTAGGTGAGCTTAGCCACGAGTCTGTCGAGATGCTCGATCATATCGAGCCCGATCTCTTTCGACGCGTCGTTATGAACTTTCATAAAGTAGTCGTCCGCACTGTCGGGCATATTCTCCCTGCCGGCAATGAGCCCGGGCTCACCGATGGGATGCAGGTCGTATTCGTCTAACAGTTGCCTTGCCCGGGCATCGGCTTTTGCTCTGTGCTCTTGAGCGAGCCGCCCATTCTCCCACTCGCGCTCTTTGTCGAGATCGGCTTGCGATTGAGCGGTCGGAGGCGTTTGTGCTTCGCGCACTTCGTCTTTAACGGTGCGAGAGCATGATACGAATATCAGCATGAACGACAAACAGACAAAAACGATTACAAGAAGAGATCGAACCCGCTTTTGCTTATCGCTTAGCAAAACCATCAGCCCCGTTACCCAATAACGTCACGATAATTCTATGGGCTAATGATAGCAAAGAAAAAGATAGTCGAACAGGTACTTTAGTCCAAGGGTATCATGTTCTTATACCACAGCACTCTCCGACGAGGCCTATCGCTAATGGGCACCCAAGAAGGCGGGCTAACGGTGTGCGTCAACCCGCGTGCGGAGCGCAGCGGCTCGCTCTTTTCCTGCACGATCACCTGATTGCCGCCAAGGGCTAACGCGTTGATCTCAATACCACAGGTTTCTTCATCGGTCGCCTCGATGAGATCAAAATGCCTTTCAAGCCAGCGAACCGTGTCAGGCTGAAAGCTCTTACGAGCAAACAGCGCGACATTCTTGCCCACGATGTTGAATTTGGTATCGAGATGGATCACTCCGCGATGCGCAAATGAGATGGTTACGACCTCACGCGGGTTGCCCAATTCTGCCATCAAATACCAGACCAAATACTCTTACTCTCTGCCGGAGTTCCCTCCTTCTCTTCGTTGATTTTTTCAGCCAGCCATTGCTGCCCCGTGGGTGAGTGTTCGCGCACTTCTACCGGCAGCCATTGGTTTGACTTAAATAAAGGAGCATCCTTATCGGCTTTATGCTTGCGAAGCCGGTACCATAACCGATCTGCCTTCACATTATTGGCCGCGCACCATTCTTTAACGCTCTCGCCGCTGCCCTTGATATTGGGCGATCCGATTCTCCCTATTCTGCATCGCTGGAATAGAGTGCATGTAGAAGAATGGAGCGTGTGAACAGGTGTTTTACCACCGGTGGTTGTCAGTTTGGCTGTCAAAACGGGAAAATCCACCGATCGTAAGACCGATGGATTTGTATATTCCCTGCTCGCCTGTTGTGCCCCCGGCATGAATCGAACATGCGACACCAGGTTTAGGAAACCTGTGCTCTATCCCCTGAGCTACGAGGGCAAAAACTTTTTTTAACGTGATTTTGACATAATTGAGTATAGAAGCTCGCCCCCGACACGTCAAGCAGCCTTGCGCGACGCGGCTGCTCATAGCGGCTCCAAGCACCCTGCGCCGGGTCGCTCTTTTATTGTGAAGTCTGTCTCAAGAGGTGTTTGACTTTGCCGTAAGGCTCCACTATCATATACCACAATATACTCCAAATACAGATGCGTAGATGGGAAGAGTACGGTTAAATCACGGGGCAAGAGAGCCGGGTTGCTGGAAGCCGGTGCCTGGTTTAACACGGAAGGCCATCCCGGAGCAGTCGGGCTGAACACAACAGGCGCGAGCCGGTAAATAGGCCCGACCGGTGGCGACGTTAGAGCCGGGGTCGCATCAGACCCCTTGAGGTCGAAGCCGTAAGGCAGCGATAAAAATGGGTGGTACCGCGAGCAGATGATAACCTCTCGTCCCGTTGGGATGAGAGGGTTTTTTTATACAAAGACATGCCGATAAAGGAAAGATATGACGGAGTTTAGGTTTGACCAGTGGCTCGAACTCTACGCCACTCGAGTAAACAAGATGCGCTCATCGGAGGTTCGGGAGATGCTCGCGGTCGCCGCGCGCCCGGACGTCATCTCGTTCGGCGGCGGGATGCCGGACACCCGCGTCTTTCCGATGAATCAAATCGTCGAGGCGACCCAGCGCGTGATGCTTCGTGAGGGCCACGCCGCCCTGCAGTATGGCTCGTCCGAGGGCCATGTGGGGCTGAGGCGCCATATCGCCGCCATCATGGGCGAAATCGACACCGGAATCGGCGTCGACGATATCATAATCACCGACGGCGCCCAGCAGGCGCTCGAGTTTATCGCCAAGATATTTATCAGCCGAGGCGACACTATAATCGTGGAGGCTCCGAGTTATGTCGGGGCGCTCCAGGCATTTATGAGCTACGAACCCGAGGTCGTCGGCATCCCGGTCGACGACTGCGGCATGCGGACCGACATCTTGGCGGTAGAGCTGGAGAGGCTGCGAAGGGAAGGGCGGCAGCCGAAATTCGTCTACGTCACACCCAACTTCCACAATCCCGCCGGGGTCACGCTTACCGGTGCGCGCCGGAGGCACATCCTGGAGCTTTCCGAGGAGTACGGCTTCGTGGTCGTCGAGGACGACCCGTATGGAAAAATCCGTTTTCGCGGGGAAGACGAGATAGCGATGCGGTCGCTGGATGAGCGCGTAATCTATGTCGGAACCTTCTCTAAGATATTCTCTCCGGGCATGCGCCTGGGATGGGTCGTGGCGCCCAGGGCTATCTTGGAAAAACTGATTTTCGCCAAACAGGCGGCAAATCTTTGCTCAAGCTCATTCTCGCAACACGTGACCGACGAGTACTTAAGCAGCTTTGACTGGCAGAAGAACATAGACGACCTGGTCGACCTGTACCGGGAACGCTGCGCTACCATGATCGGGGCGCTTGAGGAGTTCTTTCCCGAGGGCGCCACCTGGACGAAGCCCGACGGAGGGCTCTTTATCTGGGCGACGCTCCCCGAGGGGCTCGACTCGGGCGAACTGCTGGCCGAGTCGATTCGCGAGGCGAAAGTCGCGTATGTTCCGGGACGCGCTTTCTACGTAGGCGTTCAAAAAAACAGCAGCCTTCGCCTTAACTTCTCGTATTGCCCGTCCGAAACGATCGAAGAGGGCATCAAGCGCCTCGGCGCGGTGGCGAAACAACAACTAGCCCTCTACAGGTCGCTCTTTAAGGGTTACTCGCCAGGCAAAGACAAGAACAAGAAATAATGTTTGAGATTTGAGGTTTGTATCGGCGGGCACGCCGGGGGATTGGAGGAGGAGTCGGTGAACGAGAAGATAGCGGTTCTAATGGGAGGACGCTCGCTCGAGCGCGATGTCTCGCTCAAGAGCGGACATCGGGTATACGAGGCGTTGCGGGAGAAGGGCTACGAGGTATTCAAGCTCGATGTCGATGAGAATCTCGTTGAGAACCTCAAGCAGAACCCGGTCGATGTCGTCTATATCGCGCTCCACGGAAAGTACGGCGAAGACGGCACGGTCCAGGAACTCCTCGAGATAATGGGAATTCCATACACGGGCCCGGGTGTCTATTCGAGCCATGTCGGGTTCGACAAGTCGCTCGCTAAAGAGATATTTTTGCGAAAAGATATCCCCACCCCGGACTTCTTTACCCTGAGCGCGGGTAGTTTTCGCGAGATGGGGGCCGCGGGCGCCCTCGACGATGTAGTGGCCAAGCTAGGGCTCCCCATCGTCGTAAAGCCGGCCGGCCAGGGGTCCGCGCTCGGTATTAAAATCGCCCACTCCGTCGAGGAACTGCCGGGCGCGCTCATCGGCGCGCTCAGCTATGACGACAAGGTCGTCCTCGAGAAATATATCAAGGGAACCGAAGTGAGCGTCAGTGTGCTCGGTGAGGAAAATCCGGAAGCGTTGCCGGTGGTCGAGATAAGCACGAAAAAAGAGTTCTTCGATTTCGAGTCGATGTATACGATGGGCGACACCGAGTATTTCATACCGGCGCGCCTGCCCGAGGATGTCTTGAAAAAGGTTCAGGATATCGCGATTCGCGCCCATACCGTGCTCGATTGTCGGGATGTGACGAGAATCGATATCATGGTCGACGGGGACGGCAACCCGTATGTCCTTGAGCTAAACACCAGCCCCGGCATGACCGAGACGAGTCTCTTGCCGATGTCGGCCGCGGCCAAGGGAATCGACTTTAGCGACCTCGTCGAGATGCTCGTCGAGTTCGTCCTGGCGCGCAAGCGCTAGTTTCAAGGAAGCCGCAATAGGGTATTATAATCCGCACGAACGGTGCGGGGGTTTGATAAGAGAAGCTCAAGTATGTCTAAAAAGGAGAACGGTAGAATGGGTAGATTTTTAACGCTTGTCATAGGCGGTATCGCCGGGGCGATAGGCGGCTTGCTGTTTGCGCCGCGTACCGGCAAAGAGACACGGGAGCAGATAAAGTCGAAAATCGATGAGACGATGGAAGGCGGTCTTGAGAAATACGGCGAGCAGTCGGGGAAGCTCCTCGAAATGGCTTCCGAGCGCGGCCAGGTACTTCGCGTCAAAATCGAAGAGGCCAGAGAGCAGATGGTCGGCGGCGTCGACAGTGTAGCCGACAAGGTCCGGGCGAAGATGGGCGCGGAGGCCGAGAAAGCCGAAGAAGTCGTCGAGGAGAAAGTCGAGGCGGCGAAGGAAGAGGTCGAAGCGGTCGAGCCGGCCGAAACTCCCGAAGCGGGGGCCGAGGAGGCGCAACCCGCGGGGGCCGAGAAAGAAAAATAGAAAGCCCTTTTCTTGGGTACAAGCCCGATTGAGGTCAGACCAAGCATTTAAACGCAGGGGATTTTTTTCCCTTGCGTTTTGTTTTTTCGCGACGGCAACCGCTCTGACCTCCTGCGCTCGTGCTTGCAGTTGTTCGCGGATCGTCTAGAATTATAAGGACAGGCAAGGCTAACGGTGGTTGCATGGTGGAAAAAGTAAAAGCAAGACTCTCATCATGGTGGTTCGCGCTCGCCGCCGCATTGTTGGCGAGCGTTGTCTTCGCGGCGCTCTTCGGCCAGTCCTCATATGATATCAACGGGTTCAGGTTGGGCTTGAGCGCGTCACCCTCGTATCGGGGCGACACGGAACTCGCGATCCCGCCATTCGGCGAGATATCCGCCCGGACTCATGGTACGCCGCTTAAGCTTAAGGTCGCCTTCGAGCGTATTTACCCGAGCCGGTTAGCCCAGGTCGCAAACGATATAGACAATGGCGGCGAGCTGGTCGACAGACTCGAGGCCGACGGCCGGAGCGCTTTCAGGCGGTTCGTATTGCGGCTGATCGCGATAGCGGCGCTCGGGGGCGCCCTCGGGGCCGCGTTAACGCCAAGAAGACGCCTGCTCAAGGCAGGGGCCGGCGCACTCGCCGGCGCTTTCCTTGTCGGCTCGTTGCTGCTGGCGACCTACCGAACCTTCGACGTTGAAGCCTTTAAGCAGCCGCGCTATAGCGGCGCGTTGACGGCGGCGCCTTGGGCTATCGACGCCATCGCCAAGCAACTCGGCAATATCGCGGCGTTTCGTCAGGAGATAAAGAGCATCGCTAAGAATATCAACCTCTTTTACTCCAAGGTCGACGCCTGGCAACCGCTTCGGGACGACACCATCAAGGTGCTCCATGTCTCGGACCTCCACAACAACCCGGCGGCGGTAGACCTAACCCGGCGTGTCGCCATCGATTTTAAGGCCGACTTCATCATCGATACGGGCGACATCACCGACTGGGGCACACCGATCGAGACCAAGCTCATCGAGGGCATCGCGACGTTGCCGGTGCCGTATTATTTTGTCCCCGGAAACCACGACTCTCCGGAGACGATAGAATATCTGAAATCGGTAGAGAATGTGACCGTTCTCCAGGGAGCCCCGGTCGAGATAGAAGGAATCCCCGTTCTGGGCGTCCCCGACCCGGCGTCCTACGCCTTTGAGGCCCACGTAGCCGGCGAGGATTCGATGACGGCGATGGAGCGGCGAATCGACGAGACTATCGACACGATGACCGTCGAGCCTCAAATACTGGCGATCCATAACTCCGCGCTCGCCGGCGAGTTCTTTGGCCGGGTACCGGTAGTTTTGAGCGGACATGTCCACAAGGCGCAGCTCAAAGAGAAAGCCGGATACGTTATGAGCAACGCCGGGACTACCGGTGGGGCGGGAATTCGGACGTTTCAAAATAGAGAAGGCGTACCGTATACGCTCAACCTCCTACATTTCGACCGCGCGACAAAACGTCTGGCGGCAATCGACAGCCTTGCCGTGATGGGGGCGGCGCGCGAGTTTCGCCTGGAGCGGTCGCTAATCGAATGGCCGGATGGAGATAGCAGGACTTCCGGCGCGAAGGGCGAATTAATCGAGCAGAGAAAATAGGGGGGAGGTCGCTATAACTTTCGCGCGAACGCTAATCGGATTCTTACTGGAAGTCTACACCAAATTCATCGAGCATCGGGGCGCGCTTTTAGCGGGCGGCATCGCCTTTTTCATCTTCTTCTCGCTCTTTCCGATCCTGCTCTTCACCGGGGTTATCCTCGCTTACGTTCTCGAGAACCAAGCGGTGCGCGCGCAGCTCATGGACTATGTCTTCAATAATTTTCCGGTCTTCGCCGATTTGGCCGGGGGGACGATAGAGGAGCTTATCAACAAGCGCTCGAGCGCCGGCGCTATCGCGCTCATCGGTTTTCTTTGGGCGGGGACCAATCTCTTTGGCGGCTTGGCCATCGGGCTCAACGCGGTCTACGAGGTCGCCGAGACGCGCAACCTTATCTTGCAGCGGCTCATAGCAATTGTCGTTTATCTGATGATAGCCGGGCTTATCATCTTGTCCTTTGGCGCGACCGCAATCGCCTCGGTCTTTCGAGACGAGGTCTTGCGGATGCTCTTTCCCGACCGGATAATCGCGGTCACGTGGACGATATTCAGCCTCGGGTTGGGAGCCGTATTCACGATACTCCTCTTTCTCGTCGTCTACAAGATGGTCCCCAACGTCAAGGTCGGGCTCTTGAGCATCTTGCCCGGGACCGTCGCCGCCGGCCTATGCTGGGAGCTGGCGAAATATGGCTTCGCCGTATACCTAAGCGCGTTCGCGAGCCAGGGGTACGGCCTGATTTACGGCTCGTTCGCGACGATCGTTTTGTTGATGTTCTGGCTCTATATCTCGGCGGTCTTGCTCTTGCTCGGCGCGGAGATAAACGTCGCGTTCAAGCGCCGCGCCGCGGGTGGTGTCAAGAGCTTTGAACCGCGAAAAGGCAGCAAATAGGATATCGGACATCTTCAACCCTTATTATTCGTCGGCGCCCTTTTTTTGGCTGGTAGCGGCGATTGCGACCCCAACTACGGCAGCCTTTCTTCTCAATGCGGCTATTTTGACCGTTTTCTTCAGCGCTTTGCCGCTCTGGGATATTAGACGCCGCATTCGCGGAGGGCAGGTTCGAGACGTCCATATCAGCAGCCGCGAAGACCGGCTCAAGCCCTTCATCTTCTCGCTCAGTTGCGCGGTCGCGGGATTGGCGGCGCTCTACGTCGCCGGCGCCCCCGGCATGGTTCTCGCGGTCGCCTGGACGGTAGTAGCCTTGGGGGCGACGATAACGGCGGTGACTGCGGTTTGGAAGATAAGCCTCCATGCCGCCGGCATCACGTCGATTGCGGCCATGCTCTATTTCATCTTCGGCGCGGCGGCGGCCCCGGCCTTGCTGTTGGTACCGGTCGTGGGCTGGGCGCGCTTGACGCTCCGCAAGCATACTCCGGCGCAGTTGGCGGCCGGGATTCTCGTCGCAATAGTCGCTACTTCCGGGATTTTTTCGTTCTTCGGGCTGATTTGACGGAGCGGGCCGCGCTCGCTTGCCAAAGTATTGCGGTAGATTAGTAACCCCGGATAGACTCGCCGCGCAGCCTTCTGGATTCCTCGGCCACGATGACTCGCCTCTCGGTGATGATTTTATCGACCGGCAGGTCGTGGCTCTCTCTTGGGATGTGCGGGACGATTTGGAGTTCGTAGGCGATTGAGAGTCTCGGAATCGCGGCCCCGACCCGGCTTAAGAAACGGTCGTAGTATCCGCCGCCGTAGCCGATGCGGTTGCCGCATTCGTCGAAGACCATGCCCGGGACGATAACCAAATCGATTTCCGCGGTAGCACAGTCGCAGGTACACGCGACCACCGGCTCCGGAATGCCGTATTTGCTCACAAAAAGCGTGCTAAGGTCATCTACGCCGCGCGGAACGAGGCTGTTGTTTTCGGTGTCGGTGATGGGAAGGGCGATTTTTTTGCCGGCCTTAAGGCTCGTTTCCATCATCGCGAGCGTCGGGACTTCGCTGCCGAACGCCGCGTAGAAAAGTATGTAGGACGAGCGCTCGTACTCGGGCTGCGCGAAGAGGCGCTCTCCGATAAGCGCCGCCCTGTCTTCGCGGTCTTCGGGGCGGAGCGCGTTTCGTTTATCGCTCGTTCTTTGGCGCAGCGCATGCTTTGGCGACATGCAGTTCCTTTCAAAATTCCGCTATTGCGGCGCTTTCTATGTTGAAAGCCCGGCCCAAAAGCAGTTTAATTAAATAAACACGAGCATAGGAGAGGGTCCCGTGATATTCTTTGAGATCATAACGACATTTCGCGACATTACCCTCGACATACTCCCTTTAATTATTATATCACTTGTGCTCGCGGCTGTCCTGGCGCAATACTTCTCGCCGCGCTCGCTCGACCGGTTGATTCAAGGCACTCCGTCACGAGCGGTTTTAGTCTCGAGCTTCTTCGGCGTGTTTCTGCCGGCGACGACGGGTTGTCGAGTGCCGATGGCCGCCATCGCGCGCAAAAGCGGCGCCGCGTGGGCGCCGGTATTGACCTTTATTGCGGCGGGCTCGGCCGCCGGTGTTTCGACCCTGATTGTCACGTTGCTTCTTGGCTGGCAGTTAGCGGTGCTTCGCATTATAATCGCGCTCTTATCGGCGTTGGTACTCTCCCTGGTCGTCACGAAGTTTATCGAGCCGAGATTTGCAACGGCTGCGATGGACTGCGAGGTGGAGCCGCTCTTCGATAACGACTTCTGCGAGTATTGTTTCGAGGCCGAGGATGATGCCCCGCCGGTGTTGCGGCTGTCCCGGGTCTGGCGGAGCCTGGCGCGCGGCGCGCGCGTCGTCGTGCCGTGGCTGGCGCTCAGCCTGCTGTTGGCATCTCTAATAGAGGTGGTCGTCTCGGAAGAGACCGTCACGGCGCTGCTCGGCGGACCGCTGGAAGCGCCTAAAGCCGCGCTTTTAGGGCTGCCCTTTTATTTTGTCTTCGGCGCCGACGTCCCCATAATCTATGTTTTGCTGAAGAAGGGGCTTAGCCTGGGTGGAGCGGTCGCGTTTATGCTCGCCGCCCCTGTGGTAAACGCGCCGGTCTTCGCGATAGTGGGGAGATGGTTGGGCTACCGCAGAGCCCTCGTATTTCTGGCGCTGTGCTGGTTGGTAGCGGCGGCGATAGGCATGCTCTTCGGTTACATGGATGCGCGATAAGGCCGATAACGGCGATAAGGCCACAAGGGGATGTAGTGAAGGGCGCTCTTTGCGGCGGTTGCCGTCTGGATTCCGCCCGACAACTCCTGTATCCTCATGTAGTGCGCGGTTTTCTAGCGGCGGCAGTGAGATTTACAGATGACGCAATAACGAATATTAGCATGACCCCCGCCGAGGAGGCAGAGATGAAGATAGCGGCTAAGTTGGCCGATTCTCTTTTAGCTATCGCACCCGATGAGCGAGTGCACATAATCATAAAATCAAGGCTCTTGGAGAAGGATATCGTCGATGAACTGACGCGAAAGCCCAAGCTGAGCGTGAGGCACATCATCAAGATGGTCAATGCGATATCGGTCAGCCTCCCGGCCGGCGACGTAGAAGCGTTCGTCCGCGAGCCGTGGGTCGAGCGCATAGAGGAAGACGAGAAGGTCTACGCGGTTCTCGACGAATCGTTATCCCTGGTCAAGGTCCCCCAGGTATGGGAGAGCGGCCTCACCGGCAAAGATGTCAAGATAGCGGTCATCGACACCGGAATCGACATCTCGCACCCGGATTTCAACGGCAGGATTCTGGCGACGCAAGACTTCACACTCGAAGGGTTTCGTGACGGCAATGGGCACGGCAGTCTGGTCGCCGGCATTGCGGCCGGGAGCGGCTCATATTCGGCCGGTAAGTTTAAAGGAGCGGCCCCCGGCGCTTTGATTCTCGCCGGCAAAGTCCTCGCCGCCGACGGCAGCGGCAGGATGAGTGATGTGATGGCGGCGGTCGAATGGTCGGTCGACCTCGCCGCTGATATCATCAACCTCTCCCTGGGAACCAGCGGCTCTTCCGACGGCGGCGACGCGCTCTGTGAGATATGCGACCGGGCCGTCGAGAGCGGCATCGTGGTATGTGTGGCCGCCGGCAACGACGGGCCTAACCGCAGGACCGTAGGGAGCCCCGCCGCGGCGCGGCGCGTGATAACGGTCGGAGCCGCTACCGCTAACGGGTTGGTGGCCGAGTTTTCATCCCGGGGACCGACCTCCGATGACCGTCTCAAGCCCGAGATTATCGCGCCGGGCATCGACATTATCTCGGCGAGAGCGAAAGATACGAGAGCCGGTAAACCACTCGACAATTACTATACCTCGGCGACGGGCACGAGTATGGCCACGCCGCATGTCGCGGGCATAATCGCGCTGCTGTTGGAGGCCGCCGGAGATAGCTCCCCGCAGCTTATCAGAGAAGCGCTATTAAATACGGCGACCGACCTGGAATTGGACGATTACGCGCAAGGCGCCGGAATGGTCGACGCGGGCTCGGCCCTGCGCTACGTCCGGACGCATGAAAACCCGCCGGAGCCGAACGAGCAGGCGCCACCGCGCTCGGCCTCGCTAAGCGCCCTTACGCAGCTCTATGAATCGGTCGTCCACCGGGATCGGGGAGCGCGCCGCCGGAACTCCAAGCGGTTCGAACTAATGGATGAAGAGGACCGGGAGCGCATCGAGTTCTAGCCGACGAGGAGGCGCGCCGCCAACGACAGGGCCGGCGATTATTGTCATGCGCCCCAAGAAGTCGGCTCCAAATACGGAAAAACGAGACAGGCGGGGAATTTTTGTCGACTATTATCGAAGTAAACGAACTCGCTAAAGACTATAACGGCCACTCGGCGGTCAAAGGTATCTCGTTTGCGGTCGAGCGAGGCGAGATATTCGGATTTCTCGGCCCGAACGGCGCGGGAAAGACGACGACCATCAACATGCTCTGCACGCTGCTGCGGCCCACCTCGGGCAGCGCGACCGTCGACGGCTACGACATCATAAAAAACCGCCTCGCCGTCAGGCAATCGATCGGCCTCGTCTTCCAGGACCCGAGCCTCGATGAGCGGCTCACCGCCCTAGAGAACCTGAAGTTTCACGGCATGATCTACGGAATACGCCGCGCGGAGCGCGCTCGCCGCATCGAAGAGGTGCTGGAGCTGGTCGAGCTTTCCGATAGGCGCCATGATATGGTTCGCACCTTCTCCGGCGGCATGAAGCGCCGCCTCGAGATTGCGCGGGGGCTTATGCACCGACCGCGAGTCCTCTTTTTGGACGAGCCGACGCTCGGCCTCGACCCGCAGACCCGCCACCGTATATGGGACTACATCAACCGGCTGAGGGTCGACGAAGGCCTCACAATTTTCTTGACCACCCACTATATGGACGAGGCGGAGCACTGCGCGCGCATCGCCATAATCGACAACGGCGACCTTATCGCCATCGATACGCCCGAAAAACTAAAAGAACAGGTAGGAGGCGATGTTGTCGTTCTGGTTACCGATGACAACGCGCGCGCGGCGACCGAGATTCAAGAGAAGTTCGGCGTCGCGGCCAAAGAGGTCAACGGCGAGCTGTCCTTACAGGTGGACGCGGGTGAGCACTTTATGCCCGCGCTTATCAAGGGCTTGGAGTCCGGGGTCACATCGATGTCGCTTCGCAAGCCGACGCTCGAAGACGTCTTTCTCAACCTTACCGGACGGAAGATTCGCGAGGAGAAGCTCGCGGGCATGGACCAGGTTCGGTCCCGGGTGCGCTCAAAGAGGAGGCGACAGCGATGAACGCCGCTCTTATGGGTATTTACACCTTATGGCTCCGCGATATCACCCGGTTTGTCCGGGACAAGCCCCGGATAATAAGTTCGAGCGTACAGCCCCTGCTCTGGCTTTTCGTGCTGGGGATGGGGCTCTCGACCGCGTTTGCGCGCGGCGGCGGCGACAACGACTACATGCGCTTTATCTATCCGGGCATCATCTCGATGTCGGTCTTGTTCACATCGATATTCTCGGCGGTCTCCATAATCTGGGACCGCGAGTTCGGTTTCTTGAAGGAGGTCCTCGTCGCGCCGATACCGCGCTGGTCGGTGGTGATAGGAAGGGCGCTTGGCGGAAGCACCGTCGCGGTATTGCAAGGTACCATCATCCTTCTCGTCGCGCCGCTCGTCGGTGTGAGCTTTACCCTTATCCAACTGGCGCTCTCGTTTCTTATAATGTTTATGATAGCTTTCGCTATGACGTCATTCGGCATCTTGATAGCGGCGCGCATCCATACGCACGAGGGATTTCAGGTGGTCGTCAACTTTATCCTGCTCCCGATGTTCTTCCTGTCGGGGGCGATGTTCCCGGTCAACGAAGGTCTGCCCGCGTGGATGCGGGCGCTTGTCTGCGTCAACCCGCTCAGTTACGGCGTCGACGCGTTACGCCAGACCCTCGTTGGGATAAAGATTAATTCAATCTGGCTCGATTTGTCGGTAGTCGCGGCGTTCGGTATCCTCGCGTTGACGTCGGCGGTCTGGTATTTTGAAAAACACGAGTAAGTACCGGCGCTTTTCTGCCTCGCCGCCGCCGGCCGGCGGCGGCGATACCGTTCTAATATACCGCCCTAATAATTAGCGCTCGGACCGTTGACGAGAGGGCCGCGCAGGACTATCATTCATCTAGTAATTCTTAAGTGGCGAGCCGATAAAACAGGATAGATTGTAAGGCAATGGCCGGCATTGCGGCTCGCCGGTTGGAGGTCAGGTATGTATATCGTTATTGGCGGTTGCGGCCGGGTCGGCGCCCAGCTCGCGACAATGCTCTCGGACGACGGCCACAATGTCGTCGTCATCGACTCCGACGGAGGGTCTTTTCGGCGTCTCGGTACGACCTTTAACGGCCTGACCATTGTCGGCAACGGCTTCGACGAGCGGGTTCTAGAGAAGGCCGGCATACAAAACGCCGATGTCTTCATCGCCGTCACCAACCTCGACAATACGAATATCATGGCGGGCCAAGTCGCCAAGAAGCTCTATGGCGTCAAGAAGGTCATCTCCAGGGTCTACTATCCGGACCGCGAGAAGACCTACCACAAGCTGGGGCTGGAGACGGTCTGCGGCACCACGCTAGTCGCGCGCAAAATCCGCGATTTCATAATCGGGCGCGAGTTTGTCTCGGAGGTAAGCCTCGATTTCAATACGCAGCTCGTAGAGATTAAAGCATCAGCGACACTCGCAGGCAAGAAGGTCGGCGATGTCGAATTAGCCAATGAGTTTAGACCGGTCGTAATCGTGCGGGACGACGTGAGCATGATTGTGACGAATGAAACCAAAATCGCCGCGGGCGATGTGGTTATCGCCGCGGTCAGCGCCGGCGCGGTCTCGAAAGTATCGCGCTATTACGGGGTCGAAGTGCGCTCGACCAGCGCGGCCGGGCTCTCCTGTCCAATTTAGCGCAAAAGGGTCAAAGGTATGTATATTATTATTGGCGGCGGCGGAAAAGTCGGCTCCGGGCTCGCGCGTAAGCTCGGCAAGAAAGGCCACGCGGTGGTCGTGCTGGAGAAAAATCGGGAGAAGTGCGCGCGCATAGCCGAAGACAACGAGGATGTCTTAGTCGTCAACGGGGATGCGTGCGATGTCCGCTACCTCGAGGAGGCCGGCGCGGACCGCGCGGATGTGCTTGCCGCGGTCACCGGTGACGACGACGACAATCTGGTCATGTGCCAACTCGCCTCGGAGGGCTTTAATATCGCCAAGACGGTCGCGAGGGTAAACGACCCGAGAAATGAACGCATCTTCCACGCGCTCGGCATCAACGCTCTATCGAGCACGACGATTATTACAAAACTTATCGAGGAAGAGGCCACGCTCGGCGACATCATAACATTGCAGGCGCTCAAGAAGGGAAACCTCGTTCTTGTTGAGATGGACCTGCCGAGCGACGTCCCGATCGACGGGAAGAAGGTCATGGACATCAAGCTTCCGAAAGAGATAGTCTTGGTCTCGATTATCAGGGGCGATGACGTGATCATCCCGCGCGGCAACACCACCATTCAGGCGGGGGATTCCGTAATAGCGTTGACGACGCCGGACAGAGAGCAGGCGCTGCGAGACATCTTGACCGGAAAGAGGTAGGCGCGTGGCCGACAAGAAAGCGCTAAGCAAGCGAGTCCTAGAGTTCGCCGCGGGTATGGCAACCGAGTTGCTCTACACCGTCTTTCTCGCAGCGGTCGCATTTCTCATAAGCGTCTTCGCGGCGGGGTGGTTCTAAGTGCTTTTCAAGCCCAGGTTGGTCGATTTCAAGATAATAGGTTTCTACTCGGGGAAGCTCACAATCGGCATCGGCTTATTGATGCTTTTACCCATGGCTCTATCGCTCTCTTTACGCGAGTGGAGCCCGGCGCTCGACTTTGTCTTAGGGGTGAGCGCATCGCTGATTCTCGGATATGTTCTTCTCTTGTCGTGTCGCACAAACCGGGAGATGAGCTGGGTTCACGGCGTGGTCGTTGTGCCGATAGCTTGGCTCGTCGCCATGGTGCTAGGTGCGATACCGCTTTACCTAAGCGGGCACTTCGTCTCGTTTCTTGACGCTATGTTCGATACGATGAGCGGTTTAGCGACGACCGGTTTAGCCCTCGTACAAGACCTCGACCACCTTTCGTACGGGCATAATTTCTGGCGACACCTCACGATGTTTATCGGCGGGCAGGGGATAGTCGTCATCACTATCACGCTGATGACCGGCGGAGCATCCGGCCTCTACGGCATGTATGTCGGCGAAGCTCGCGAGGAGAAGATACTGCCGAACCTAATCCAGACCGCGCGCTTTATCTGGCTCGTGAGCCTGGTCTATCTCTGCGTCGGCAGCGCCTTGTTGTGGTTGGTCGGCTGGCAGATCGGCATGTCGCCCGCGCGGGCGCTCTTTCATGGCGTAACCAATTTCATGGCGGCCTTTGACACGGGCGGCTTTTCTCCCCAGTCGCAGAGCATTCTCTACTATCACAGTTTCGCCTACGAGTTCGCCCTAATTCCGCTCATGATAGCGGGCGCACTAAATTTCTCGCTCCACTTCGTGCTCTTCTCTGGAGAGCGACGCGAGCTTTTCAGAAACACGGAGACACGCATGCTGGCGGCGACAATAGCGCTTACTTTCCTGATTACGGCGGTAGGTTTGGCGCAAATCGGGGCTTATGTTGATAGCATGGCCATATTTAGAAGGGGATTTTTCCAAGTAATATCCGCCCACACCGGCACAGGGTTTATGACCGTCTACGGCCCCCAGTTCTCAGGCTTGTGGGGCACGCTTGCGATCGTCGGTGTTACGTTTGCGATGGGCCTCGGTGCGAGTGCCGGCTCGACCGCGGGCGGCATCAAGTCACTAAGGGTCAGGCTCATCCTCAAGGCTTTCGTCCTTGAGACAAAGTCGCTCATACTGCCGCGCTCGGCGGTTTTGGTCGAGACATACCACCACCTGAAGAAGAACATAGTCAACGAGCGACTGCTGCTCAACGCGTTTCTCGTCGGGCTCGCCTACATATTTACGTATATCGCCGGCGCCGTCGCCGGCGTCTTCTTCGGCTACCCGTTCCAGGAGGCGCTCTTTGAGTCGGTTTCGGCGGCGGCGAATGTGGGCTTAACGGCGGGCATCACCCTGCCAAGCATGCCCGACGCCCTAAAGGTCGTGTATATGATTCAGATGTGGGCCGGGCGCCTCGAATTTCTGTCGGTCATGGCGCTCGTCGGTTTTATCATATCGGCGGTGAAGGGGAAATGATGCGAAAAACCACCGTTTTGTTGGTCGCGCTGATTGCGCTGCTTGCCCCCGCGGCCACCGCGCTCGCGGCGGTGTCGAGCACCGAACTCATCGAGAACTCAAGAGCCTATGACGGCACGGTCATCGAGTTTCAGGGGGAGGCTATCGGCGATGTCATGGTGCGCGGGGAGTCCGGTTGGGTCAACCTGCACGATGGCGACAATGCTATCGGAATCTGGGCGCCCGCGAGCGAGTTGCGTAAGATCAAGACCGCCGGCGACTACAATAGCATCGGCGACCGGGTGCTCGTCGAAGGCAGGTTTTACATGGCCTGCCCCACGCACGACGGAGAATTCGACATTCATGCCGAAAGGTTAACGGTCGTCGAAGCGGGCGCGCGCGTGACCCACCCGGTGGAGCCGGGGAAGTTAATCGCGGCGGCCGTCTTGGCGCCCGTCGCCTTGGCGCTCTTTCTCTTCGAGCGCTACCGCCGGAGGCATAACGTGGGTGGTTCTTAACAGCCCTGTATTTACCTGTATTTATCGTGTATAATTATGTCGCGGCGCTGGAAGCAATAGCGTTTGCGGGCATAGCTCAGTCGGTAGAGCATCAGCTTCCCAAGCTGAGGGTCGCGAGTTCGAGTCTCGTTGCCCGCTCAGAGAAGGATGGTTTTGCGGCGATCCATCCATGGTTTCTTGTGCGATAAGCAGATCTAACGAAAAGAAATTCGCGCGCCGCGGAGGACGGCCGTTCGTAGGCCTACGGAAAACGGGCATTGCGCAGGAAGATACGATAAGGGCTACCGGGGCTACCGGGGATACGGGGAGGAGTGTCGATGTCGAAACAATCCAGGGGGCGCGAGGATGAGTATATTGCGAGGCTGGAGTTTGAAAGACTTAAGAAAGTAGACGAGGAAAAGCAGAAGGGTCTAGCCGAAGAAGAAAGAAATAGGCTGAAAGAACTCCACTACATGTGCTGCCCAAAATGTGGGATGCACCTGATCGAGATCGACTATAAAGACATAAAGATAGACAAGTGCTCTGAGTGCGAGGGCATATGGATGGACGCGGGAGAGCTTGAGGCCGTATCTCGGCTGGATAAGACTGTTGTCGATAAATTCTTTGGCGTATTTAAGAAGTAACTTAAAAGCCCGTAATAATTAATCAAGCATGACATTTTAAGGTGAGTGCATGATTTGACGGCAGGCATTGCTTCTAGAAAAGCTAAATATCGTTCGTAAAAGCTAAAGACAATCTAAGGTTTGATTCTTTAGCTTTTCTTATGGTTATTATTAGGGGGTATCATGGACTGGCATATCAAAGAAGTCGATGAAGCTATTGCTGAGTTAAAGACTTCGCTGCGGGGGCTATCTTCGGAGGAGGCCGCCGAGCGACTAGTCGAGTTCGGACGCAATGAATTGCGGGGAAAGAAGAAGAGAAAACCGATCACGATGGTTTTTGACCAATTCAAAGACTTCTTGATAGTCACCTTGTTTTTCGCCGCGGCTATAGCGGGCATCGTGGGAAAGCCCACCGATGCCTTGGCGATATTGGCGATAGTGATACTCAATGCCGCCATCGGCTTCGTCCAGGAATATAAGGCGGAAAAGGCGATCGAGGCCCTAATGTTAATGGCCGCACCGACAGCGACTGTTTTGCGGGACGGCGCGCCGAGGAGTATCGCGGCCTCCGAGTTGGTCCCCGGTGATGTGGTGATTCTCGAGGCCGGACGGATTGTCCCGGCCGATATGCGGCTCATAGAGGCGGCGAGTCTCAAAGCTGAAGAGGCGGCGCTTACCGGGGAATCGATTCCCGTGGAAAAACAGACCGGCGCCAAGGCGGATGTCGAGTTGCCGCTCGGAGACAGAACAAACATGGTCTACAGCGGAACCGCTATCTCCTACGGCAGAGGCGCGGGCGTGGTCGCGGCTACGGGCATGGGCACCGAACTCGGTAAGATTGCGCACCTGCTGCAGGAAGAGAAAGATGTAAGGACGCCGCTTCAACATCGTTTGACGATATTCAGCAAGAAACTCGCCCTGGCGATTTTGGCGATAGTAACAGTAGTCTTCTTGTTCGGGTTGCTCCGCGGTGAGGACGTAGTCCTGTTGTTTTTGACATCGGTAAGCCTTGCCGTAGCCGCGATACCGGAAGCTTTGCCCGCCGTTATAACCATCTCACTGGCCTTGGGGGCGAGCAAGATGGTCAAACAAAACGCCCTCGTAAGAAAGCTCCCGGCGGTCGAGACGCTCGGTTCCGTCTCATATATCTGCTCCGATAAGACCGGAACCCTCACCTTAAACCAGATGACCGTCGAGGAGATCTATGTCGACGGGGAACTCATTATGGGTGACGCGTTTCCTGAAATATCGATAAGTTTAGGATCCCGGGCCGGGCGGCTAGCGGAACGGAATCAACCGCGAACCAGCCTGCTTACGGCTATAGCTTTAAGCAACGATGCTTCCCTCGACAAAGAAGGCGGAGTAATCGGAGACCCCACCGAGGCCGCCCTATACGTGGTCGCTAAAAACATCGGTTTCGACAAAGAGGAACTCTCCAAAGAGTTTCCCAGGGTCGCCGAGATACCCTTCGATTCTGAGAGAAAGCTCATGACGACCTTTCATCGCCGGCCCGATGGGAAGCTGATATCTTTTACGAAAGGAGCCATCGAGTCTATAACCGGTAGGGCGAGTACTATTATCTCCGCCGAGGGGACAAGAGAGCTGGATGTCGCGGAGATTAACGCGGTAAACGACAGGATGGCCGCGGATGGGTTAAGAGTCATTGCGGTCGCGGTTAGAGAGTGGGCCGGCTTGCCGGACAACTTGTCGCCGGAGAAAATTGAAGCGGAACTGACGGTCGTAGGTCTGGTCGGGTTGATGGACCCGCCGCGCGAGGAGGCGAGAGAGGCCGTTTCCGTATGCAAGGAAGCGGGAATCGCGACGGTCATGATAACCGGGGACCATCCCATAACGGCTTTGGCGATTGCGAGGCGCATCGGGATAACCGATGAAGACGGCGTCATAACGGGAAAAGAACTCGATGGGTTTACTCTCGAGGAGTTCGAAAAGCGCGTGGAGCATATACGGGTTTATTCGAGAGTGGCGCCCGAGCAGAAACTTAAGATAGTCAGGGCATTGCAGGATAAGAATCAATTCGTTGCAATGACGGGAGACGGCGTAAATGACGCACCGGCGCTGCGCAGAGCAAATATCGGGGTCGCGATGGGCATCACGGGTACGGATGTCGCAAAAGAAGCGTCGGACATGATACTTCTCAACGACAATTTCGCGACTATCGTCAGCGCCGTAAAAGAAGGCAGGCGCATTTACGACAACATTCTGAAGTTTATCAAATACTCGTTAACCTCGAACGCGGGGACCATATGGGTCATATTTCTTGCTCCCTTTTTTGGTCTGCCGCTCCCGTTATTGCCGATACAGATACTCTGGATGAATCTTCTCTGCGATAGCTTGCCGGGCCTTGCGCTCACCTCCGAGCCCGCGGACAAGAATACCATGAGGAGACCGCCGAGACCGCATGGTGAAGGTGTTTTCGCTCACGGCAGAGGCGGCTTTGTGTTGCGGGTCGGCCTTATTGTGGGCATAACGGCCCTGGCTTTACAGGCGTATGCTTACAGTGCGGGCATGGCCTGGCAGACGATGTTGTTTACATCTCTCGTGCTCGGCAGGATGGCCGTTGCGATGGCGGTGCGATCCGAGCGTGATTCGCTATTTCAAATAGGCGTTTTTAGCAACAAACCGCTCATAGGCGCCATTCTTCTGACCTTCGCTCTACAGATGGCCGCAGTCTATGCGCCGTTCTTGAATCCGATATTTAAGACCGTGCCTCTAAGTTTAGTCGAGCTTGCGGTTGCTTTTTCAATATCGGCTGTTGCGCTGGTCGTGGTCGAGGCGGAGAAGCTTTACAGAAAGAGGTCGGTTGTTACTTCTTAACTTTGGGTAAGGTCTCTTCGACTTTTACTACGCCTTTGTCGCCGGCAATAGGTTCGCCTTTAGCGATGGAATCTCGCAGGACGATGATGTCGACGCGGCGATTCTTCGCTCTCCCGGCCACCGTGCCGTTCTCGGCGATTGTGCGATGCTCGCCATAGCCCGCGGCTGAAAGGCGATCGCTTGCTTCAGGGTGTTTTTCTATCCAGTACATAATGACGTTGGTAGCGCGGTCGGTAGAGAGCTGCCAGTTGGAGGGATAGCGCTCATTGCGAATGGGTACGTTGTCGGTGTGGCCCTCGACCTTTATGTGTTTCTCCGAATGGAGAAGAATGGTTGCGATGGCATCGAGTAGCTCCTTCGCTTTCGGCGACAGGTCGGCCTTGCCGCTTTCGAAGAGGACGTTATCGGAGAGATTTATGACGAGCCCTCGGCCATCGGTAGTGGTCGAGAGATTCCCCACAATATTATTCGCTTCGGTATACTCTTTGATGCGCTTCATCATATAGGTGAGTTCGCGGTGCTCCTTGGCCTCCTTCATATCGACGAGCGCCGCCTCTTTCGGTGCCGGAGCGTTCTTATTATTATCGGCCGCCTTTTTCGACTTCGAGTCGGTTTCCCCAGTTTGCTGTCCGCCCAGGCCGGGAGCGATGCCCTGCCCGCTACTCGCCGTGCCGAGCGCGACCTCAAGCGACTTCGCCATCTTCGAGTATTTGGCGGCGTCGACGTTGGACATCGCATACATTATGACAAAGAAAGCGAGAAGCAGGGTGATAAGATCCGCGTAGGTGATAAGCCAGCGCTCCATACCGCCCTCATGGCCGCCCTCTTCTTCAAAACGGGATCGTCCCATAGATGTCAACCCTCAACTGCCGATAGCTGCGCGTCCGCTTCGGCTTTAATGTTTCTGACCTCCGGCGAGAGAAACGATTTTAGTCGATCCTCGATGATGCGGGGACTCTCGCCCGATTGGATGGCGAGGACCCCCTCGATGATGATCTCGCGCGCAATCGCCTCTTGTTTGCTGCGCACCTTAAGCTTCGCGCCAATCGGAATATAGATGACGTTCGCTGAAAAAACGCCGTATAGGGTTGCGATAAAGGCGACCGCGATAGCCGAACCCAGGTTTCCGGTGTCGGACAGTTTTCCGAGTACGTGGACGAGGCCCATAACCGTTCCGATAATACCCATCGTCGGCGCGAACGCACCGGCCGTGTCGAAGAACTTGGCGCCGGTCTGGTGTCTCTCGCGCATAAACTCCACCTCGGTTTCGAGGATCGATTTGGTCACCTCGTAGTCGGTGCCATCTATGACCAGCGAGATTCCCTGTTTGAGAAAGTCGTTGTCGAGATTTTCGACTACGCTCTCGAGCTTTAGGATTCCCTCGCGTCTCGCCATGTCGGCGAGGCCGACGATGGTTCGAATCGTCTTGAGCGCGTCGGCTTGCTTTTCTTGAAATGCGACCTTAAACCAATTCGGAAGATTCTTGACGTCATTCATCGAGAAGCAGATTATGGTCGCGCCGAGCGTTCCTCCGAAGACGATGACGGCGGCGGGTAGATTGAGAAGCGCCGATAGTTTGCCGCCCTCGAGCACGTTACCACCGAGCAAGGCCGCCATGGCGATGACTATACCGATGACCGTTGCTAAATCCATAAATTTCCTCTTCGAATATGTTTGGAGCAGGATATATTCAATAGACTCGTCACTAACGATTTATCGGCAAAGGGTTCGAGGCTCTTAAGGTTAAAGTGGCGCAAAAATCACTCCGAAAATCATCCCTGGGCAGGATGTGTCCAGCGCGCCGCCTGCTATTATTGGGATAGATTATAAGATTGGGACTGAGGTCGATGTTTGAGCGGGTAAATCTGGGGTATTTATCGGAATTTTACGGCTATTTGATGCTTGCGGCCATAGTCGCACAGTGGATAGTAGTGCCTGTCGGCGCGGCGCTCTATGTCTACATCATTACCAGGAGAGCGCGGTGGTAGCGGGGAAACGCGGGCTACTCTCCGGAATCGCCGACGACGATGAGGACTAAGGTTCCTTTTCTTCGTTGCTCGCCCCCGCTCGGGTCCTGGCTTATGACGCGGTTGTCCTTATCGGCCGATACTCCACTTAGGATTTGCGGATCGATATTGAAGCCTTTCTCCGCCAGGATAGCCTTGGCCTCGTCCTCGAGTTTGTCGAGCACATCTGGGACGGCTATAAGTTCGGGACCCTTGCTAACGTAGATCGTAACAACCGATTCCTTCTTCACCAGGCTTCCGGCGATAGGGACGGTGCGTATTACGGCTCCTTTGTCTATCGTTTCATGGAACGCCTCCGAAGTCTTAACCGTAAGCCCGTCGCCCGCGAGAAGGCTCTCGGCATCAGCCGAGGTCTTTCCTTCGACATCTTGTATTTGAACCGAATCCCGGCCCTTGCTTATTATGAGGTTTACCTCGGTGTCGGCCGGAACCTCTTCGTCCATCTCGGGCTCGGTTCGGATGACCTTGTCCTGGTCGAATTCGTCGCTGAACTCGTATTTGCTGTCGCCGAGCGCCAGTCCCGCCTTGATTAGTTTGTTTGTGGCGACCGCCGAGGTCTCGCCGGTCACATCGGGGACGGTTACCAGGTCGCGGCCCATGCTCACGGTTACCGCCACCTCTTTGCCTTCTTCCAGCTTCTCGCCCGCGCCGGGCTGTTGGCTCATGACGATCCCCGGTTCGATCGTATTGCTAAACGCCTCGCTGACCTCGCCAAGCTTTAGGCCTTTGGCGCTGAGCATGGCCGCTGCTTCGGCTTCGGTCTTTTCGGTGAGGTCGGGGACGGTTATCATCTCGGGGCCGCCTACGATACCGGAGCTTACCAGGAACCAACCGCCGGCCGCGCTTGCCGTTAAAACGAGCATGACCGCGATGATAATCGCCGGCCAGTTAGGTTTTGTTTTAGCCGGCGCCGGGATAGGCCTGGGCGCCTGGCGCTGCGTCGCCGCGTCGTTGCGCGATGTTTGAAGCGGCGCCATAACCAGCGTCTCCTGCTCGTCCGGCGGGATGGCGACAATGGGCATGCCTTCCATCAAGCGCATGATGTCGTTTCGCATCTCGGCGGCGCTCTGGTATCTGCTCTCCGGGTTCTTGGCCATCGCCTTCAGGATTATCGTCTGAAGCGCCGGCGTCACCTCGGGGTTGATTTCAGTGGGCCGCACCGGGGACTCATGGACGTGCTTGAGGGCTATCGCGACCGGGTTTTCGCCGTCGAACGGTATGCGCCCGGTGACCATCTCGTAGAGGACGACGCCGGCTGAATAGATATCCGAGGTGACCCCGACCTCATGGCCCCGCGCTTGTTCCGGCGAGAGGTAGTGCGCGGTCCCTAGAATCGTGCCGGTCTGTGTCATAGTCGAGACACCCGCGCGCGCGATACCGAAGTCGGTCACTTTAACCTCATCGTCCTTTGTGATGATGATGTTGTGCGGCTTGATGTCCCGGTGGATGATGTCGTTGCGGTGGGCGAAGCTGAGCGCCGATAGAACCTTTTTGGTTATCTCCATCGCCTCACGAAGCCCCACTACTCCTTTTGACCGGATGTGTTGCTTGAGGCTCTCGCCCTCGAGGAGTTCCATCACTATGAAGTAAGTGCTGTTTTGGCTGCCCCAGTCGTAGATGCTGACTATATTGGGGTGGTTCAAGTTGGCGGCGGCTTGCGCTTCGCGCCTGAAGCGTGTGACGAAATCCTCGTCTTCGGCAAAATGGCGGTGGAGTACCTTAATCGCCACAGGTCTCTCAAGGACAGAGTCCATGGCTTTGTACACATCGGCCATGCCGCCCGAGCCTATTTTGGCGATTATTTGATAGCGGTCGTTGAAGACTTGCTGTTCCATCTGTTGATTTAGGACTCCCATATTTCTAACAAATTTCGTCATCTGCTTCGATTATCCTGCAACTAAGTCTAAATTCTTGCATACTATGCCGAGCTTTGAAAGGTCCTGGAAATCGCTTGCCCGTTGTACAAGTTACTATCAGGGTTCAAGTTTTTAATCATACCAGACTTAGTCGTTTTTTCCTATCCAAGTTTTCATTACTTCTTTGGCGATGGGCGCCGCCACCTTGCCGCCGGTACCGGCGTTTTCCACTATGACCGCGACGACTATCGCCGGGTCATCGGCGGGCGCGAAGCCGACAAACCAGGCGTGAGGCGCTCCCTTGCCGACCTCGGCGGTGCCTGTTTTTCCCGCGACCCGGACCCCGTCGATGCGCGCGGCCCCACCCGTTCCCTCATCGACGACTTTCTCCATCATCGCCGCAAGCGCCCCGGCGGTCTCTTCCGAGACGGGCCTTAGCCGGGTGCGCGGTTTTCGTTCGAAGACCACGGTGCCGTCGTGTTCGGCGGCGTGAGCGACCAGGTAGGGCTGCCTTATCTCCCCCCGGTTGGCAACCGCGGCGCCGACCAGCGCCATTGTCAGCGGGCTGGCCTCGATTCTTCCCTGGCCTACCGCCATCCATGCGACCTCTAGCGGGTCCATATCTTTCGCGGCGGGCAGCTTGCTCTTTGACGTCGGCAAATCGAACGGGGTGTCGCGATTGAAGCCGAACCGCTCCGATACCTCGACGAGTTTATCGCCGCCGAGGTCGACGCCGACCTGCGCGAAGACCGTATTTATCGACTTGGCGAAGGCGGTTTCAAAGGAGACCTCGCCGAAGGACGTCCCTTCGTAGTTGGTCACTTTACCTCCGTGGACCGCTAGCTGAGCCGGGGCCTCGAAGGTGGTCGAGGGCGATATCCGGCCTTGCTCGAGGGCCGCCGCCCCGGAGACTATCTTGAACGAAGAGCCGGGGACGAAACGGCCCTGCGTCACGCGGTTTACAAGGACGCCCTCTTCGCTGCCGCTCAGGGCTTTCCAGTCGGTGTCGATTGTGTTGGGGTCGTAAGAGGGTTGGCTGACGAGCGCCAGGACCGCTCCGGTGCGGGGGTCGAGCGCGACGACCGCCCCTTTTCTCGCGCCGAGCGCTTTGGCGGCGGCGCGAGAAAGGCGCATATTTATCGTAAGGGTAAGCGTGTTCCCCGGCACATCTTTGCCGAGCAGGCGTTTCAGATAGTCATCGAGCGACGATACTTTGCTCTTCCCGGAGAGATAATCGTTGTAGGTAAGCTCGAGGCCCGCCCGCCCGTATTTAGTCGAGTAGAAACCGGTTATAGGTGCTGTCAGCGCCCTCTCGGGGTAGCCGCGGCTATAGCCGGCGCCGTCCGCATGGCTTCTCGCCAGGACCACATTGTCGGCGCTGATGATGTCGCCCCGCTCGATTCGCCGCTCGGTGAGGAGCGGACGGACGTTTTCGGGTTTCGCGGTGAGCTTTTGCGCGCCCAGGAACTGGAGGTAGGTAAGGTTTAAGACGAGAATCAGGGAGGCGGCGGTAAAAGCCGCGCCGAGCCTGCCGATGCGTTTATTCACCGCGCTCACCTCGCTTTGCCGAGATCGTCAGAAGCAGCGCGAGCAGGATAAAGTTGATCAAGATGGAGCTGCCGCCGTAGCTCATGTACGGCAAGGTCACCCCGGTGAGCGGTATCAGTTTTGTCGTCCCGCCGAGTATGACGAACGTTTGCAGCGCAAAGACCGAGGTAAGCCCGGCGGCTACCAATTTGCCGAACTCGTCGTCGGCGGTTAGTGCGATTTTCAAGCCCCGCGAGATAAACAGGAGGTAGGCGAGGATGACCGCGACGCTGCCGAGCAAGCCGAGTTCTTCGGCGATGGCCGAGAATATGAAATCGGTATGTACGGCCGGGATAAGGTTCGGATTTCCCAGGCCCAGGCCGGTTCCCGCCAGACCCCCGCTCGATATCGCGAATATCGACTGGATTATCTGATAGCCCCGGCCGGAGGGGTCGAGCCAGGGGTCGAGCCATATATCGAAGCGCACTTGGACATGGGAGAAGGCGAAGTAGCAGGCGGCAGCCCCGGCGATGAAGAGGCTTGTCCCGAGGACAACGTAGAACGGCCGCCCGGTCGCCACGTATAGCATCGCCAGGAACAAGCCGAAAAAGAGGAGTGATGTCCCCAGGTCTCTCTCTAAAACCAGGATGACTAGGGAGACGGCCCACATGATGAGGAGCGGGCCGAGGTGTTTCAGCTCGGGCAGCCAGATTCCGAAGGCCTGCTTTGTCGATATCGAAAGAAGTCGGCGTTTTTCCTCGAGGTATGATGCGAGGAACAAGACGAAACAGAGCTTGGCTATCTCGGCCGGTTGAAAGGAGACCGGCCCGAGGTCTATCCAGAGGCGCGCTCCGCCCCGTTCGACTCCGAGGAAGACCGGCGCGAACAATAAGATGACGCCGGCGATGGCCCAGGTGTATTTATAGTCCTTGAATTTCTGGTAACGGCGCGCCGTAAGCATCGCCCCAACGAGCGCTATCGCCCCAACGAGCAGCCATACGGCCTGCGCGGCCGCTAATTCGGGCTTGAGACGCCAAATCATCACCAGCCCAAGACCGGTGATGAACGCGACGAGTGGAACGAGAGTGGGCTCCGCTGTTGAGACAAACAAGCGGTTCGCTATATGTATGGCGATGAAGACGGCGGCGAGAAACCCGGTAAAGCGCAGCGCGGTCGCGATCGGCCGGCCGGTGTTGAGCGCGGTCAAGACAAAGCCGGTCGCGATTACCAGCATTGCGAAGAATATTAGGAGTAACTCACGGTTTCGGTTCGTGCCGCTCATAACTCGAATCGCGCGCCGCCTTTGGGTTTGTTTGGACATTAAGGGGCGCTCAACCGCGCCACAGGCGGTTTATGCTCCCGGGTGAGTTCTTGCTGTTTTCGAACATTATAACGGTGATGTTGTCGTTTCCGCCCTTGTCGTTAGCCCAGGCGACCAGCTCTCGGCACGCTTCCTCCAGGCCTTTTTTGTCTCGGAGGACTTCGGCTATTTCCTCGTCGCTGAGCATCGTGTTTAAGCCGTCGGTGCAGAGCAAAAATTTATCGCCCGGCAGCATTTCCTCCACGATGATGTCGACCTTTATATCGTTATCGCCGCCGACCGCCCTCGTGATGACGCTGCGCTGCGGATGAATCTCGGCTTCCTCGGGTTTGAGGTGCCCGCTCTCGACCATCTGCGCGACGAGCGAGTGGTCTCTGGTGAGCTGCATGAGCTTGCCGTCTCGCATACGGTAGAGCCGGCTGTCTCCGACGTGTCCGATATAGAGCTTGCCGCTCTTGGGGACTGCGACCGTGAGCGTCGTGCCCATGCCGCGTCTGTCCAGGTCGCGGACGGCTTTATCGTGTACCGTTTTATTGGCGCGTTTTACCGCTTCTTCGAGCAGCTCCTCCAGGGTGTCTTCCGCGCGCTTGCTCAAGGCGAACGCCAGTGCTTCGAGCGCCATAGAGCTGGCGACCTCGCCGGCGCGGTGGCCGCCCATGCCGTCCGCGACCGCAAAGAGCGCGCCGTCCGCGATATATGCGTCCTCGTTCAGACTTCTTTTTTTGCCGACATCGGTCAATGCTGTATATTTCATAGTATTTAAGAATGCGTCTTCCAAATTGTGTCCGACTCAACTCTCTCAAGACAAAGAATACAAGAGTCAGGGTCGAGAATCCAGACGGCGAGTGATATAATCGATGCTCCGCGCGGAGCGGCGTAGCTTTCAATCCATAACGGGGCAAATCTCTTGGTCTTTAGGGTTGTCATTGGGCAAACCTAAAGGTGGTCTCTCCTATCTTAAACCGGCTGTTGTCGACGAGATTGACCGGCTTATCGATAAGCTCGCCCTCGATGGTCGTACCATTGGTGCTGTTCAGGTCTTCCAGCCAGTAAGCGGAATCCGCGCGATAGACCCTCGCGTGGTGCGCCGAGGCGAACGTATCGTCTAAAATAATGTCGCAATCGGGTGCGCGTCCGATGAGCACCTGTTCGATGACGGGCACCGAATCGATATCCCCCGCCGCGATTCCTTCTTCGATTACGATACGCGGCGGCTCGTCGCTTCCGGCCAGGCGCGCGCTTCCCAGGTCGCGCGAGATGGCCCTTACCGCGAAGAACAAAAAGAGGTATATCGCGACCAGCAGGGCTATTTGCAGCGCCAGTGTGACCTCGTTAAACACGCTATTCTCTCCTAAAGTGGAGCTTGGTCTTGCCGACGACGACGACGTCGCCCTCTTTCAGGGAGTGTTCCTCGACCTTGGCGCCGTTTACAAAGGTGCCGTTGGTACTGCCGAGGTCTTGCAGGACATACCCTGTGCCGAGGTGCTCTATTCGCGCATGGTGTCGCGATACGTTGGCGTCGGCGACTACGATGTCGTTGTCGGGCGCCCGGCCCACCCCTATCTTTCGCCCCGTTAGCAAGGTCTTAGTAGACCCTCCTCGCCCGGTGCGAACCAAGAATGCCTGCTTGGTCGAGGTGCGTGCCGTAGGCTTCATTATAGTCGTGCCGTCCGGCGCCTCGACAACGACCGAATCCCTGCTCTCCAGGCTGCTCTCTATCGAAAACTCGCCGAGCGATAACTTTGTCCGCCTCTTCAATTCGATGAAGGGGTGCCCGACGAGTTCATAACCCGCTTTTTTCGCGTGCGCCGTGAGAAAGCTTTGCAGCTCGGAGACGAGAGTCTTCGCGAACGGGCGCAGTTTCTCCAAGTCCTCGGCGCCGACGAATATGGTGTAGTGGTTGGGCACATACACCTTCTTAACGCTTATGGTCCGGTTCGCGTCCATCTCCCGGGATAACTTTTTAGCCAGCTCCACCGGCTGGACACCCGATTTGAATTGCCTGGTAAAAAAGCCCTCAAACAGTGACTCGAGCCGTTGCTCAAGCTCTCTCAACAAGCTCACTAGTCGCCTCCCTTATACCCTAAGCGGCTTGCTAGTCCGCGCTCTCGATTAGACGCTCGTATTCTTTCGGCGGCCTTATGATAGGCAGCAGTAGGAGTATTATAAGTGAAAAAGAAAGGTCTTGCATTAGCGCGCTCATGTCCATGTTATCGCTCTCGAGATTCGCGAACGCTCCCTGATAACCGAGGACCAGGACGACAAAACCTGACAACACGGCGCTTAGCCAGCGCCCTTTTCGCTTGACAAACGAGGTCGTCGCCGCGACTATAGCCCAGAGGATCGGCTGGAGCAGCAAGAACGGGTTTTCGATGAACGGGCCGCTTATAAGTTGCGCGACATAGATAGGATTGGTCTCGCCCTCAAGCATCGACCAGAGATCGTAGCTCTGTACCAGCAGCGGGGCGGTGGTGTCGGCCGCGAAGATGTTGACCAACTCGAAGACAAGGCACCCCAGTCCGGCGATGAAAGCCGCCGTGACCGGGCCGGCAAGCAGGCCGACCGCGACCGGGAAGACCAAGGGTATCCGCAGGAACCCGAAGACGGCCCCGGCGGCGGGCCACACCGAGAGCGCCGGCCGCCACCGCGAAATAGTCGCCCAATAAGGAACCGCCAGGGCGAGCGCGACGATGAAAACGCCGGTCGAGTGCTTCGCGGCCGTCAAAGCAAGGAGCACCAAGGTGAGGCCGACCGTATGGCCGGGGAGGAGGAGCACCATTAAAAATATAGTCGCCGCCCCGAACAACGTGAGGCTTCTGGGAACGCCGAACCAGCTGTGGAGTATCGGGAAGAACGGCGCCGCGAGGAGCATCGCTATCGCGGTCCGTGCCGCGGGTTCACCGTGTTCCTCGAAGAAGCGCCACAGACTCCCGCGCCAACCGGCCAACTCGTACTCGGCACGGCCTTCGGCGCGCCGTCCGTACCGCTCCATCATTAGGGCGAGCGTCTTTTCCGGGAGCGCGGTGCCTCCGAGCATACCCTCCAGGCTCGCGCGAAATTCGAACGCGCTCGCGTACCGCTCTTCCGGGTTTTTCTCCAGCGCTCGCATCACGACCGCGTCGGTCGGCGCGTCGAGGAGCGCGTTGACGGCGCTCGGCGGCGGCGGGTCGAATTTTTGCACCAGGCTTAGGGTCTCGTTAGCGCTCTCTCCGCTAAAGGGGATGGCGTCGGTGAGCATTTCGTATAGGAGTGTGCCGAGCGAGAAGATGTCGCTTCGCTCGTCGACGATATCCCCGCGCGCCTGCTCGGGCGACATATAGCTAAAAGTGCCGATGATATCGCCGCTCGTTATCGTCGATGCGCCTTTGATGGCGGCGATTCCGAAGTCCATGACCTTGAGCCGTCCATCGTTTAAGACCATGACGTTCTCGGGCTTGATGTCACGGTGGATGATGCCGTGTTCGTGGGCCGCCGTGAGCGCCCGGCAGATTTGACCCGCGACCACCAGTGCCTCCTCGACCGGGAGCGGGGCGAGCCGCGCGAGGATTTTCGAGAGCGGAACCCCTTCGATCAGTTCCATAATGAGATAATAGTCGTCCCCGTCTTTCTCGAATTCGTGGAGGGTGACGATATTTGGATGGTTGAGGAGCGCGACCGTTCGCGCTTCGCGAATGACGCGCTCGGCCGAGCGGCGGTCGACGTGGATTTGTTTGATGGCGACGACCCGCTCCATGCGCGTATCGAAAGCCTCGTAGACGTCGGAGAACCCGCCGCCGCCCAGCTTGGACGTTATTTTATAACGGTTGAGGAGTAGTTGATCCGTTCTTACGTACATCTAAAGCTACTTCGACGAGCCGGACGCTTTCTCCTTGATTATATTGCGCGGCGGGTAAAAATGATATAATCTATGATGCGATTGGATAGTGTCCGGACGCGAACGGATTTTGCGGACGCGCAAAGTTAGTCAATGTGTGCGAGATTTTTGCGAGAATGGCGGAATTGGCAGACGCGCTAGGTTCAGGGTCTAGTGTCCGTAAGGATATGGGGGTTCAAGTCCCCCTTCTCGCACCAAAAAAGCCACCTCTTTCGGGTGGCTTTTAGCGCTTCTAGTGCGCGTCGTCGATTTGGCGACGCGCCGCCTCCCGCGCCGCCGCGAAGACCTCTTTGAGCGGAACCGCGTGTGTTTGGGCCGCCGCGCGGCAATCATCGAACTCCGGCGCGATCGAGGTGATACGCCCCTCGTGCCGGCCGATTTTGACACAGAGGCACCCGAACGCCGTGTCTACTTCGAGCATCTCTCGCTCGACGACGACGCGCGCGTGTTTGCTTATTCGAACGCCGAGCGTCCCCGTTTCGGAGATGATGGTGTCGATGGCCGCTTGTTCAAGATGGGCGGGGACCAGCGCCGAGAGCATCACGGCGGGGCGGTTTTTCTTCATCTGAATCGGCGTAAACCAGAGATCGAGCACGCCCAGCTCAAAGAGCGCCTCCATCGTGTAGCCGAGAACCTCACCGGAGGTATCGTCGATGTTGGTCTCGATGAGCGTGACCGTCTCATCGCGCTCCACGGCGACCTCCCCGACGATGACGCGGAGCACGTTCGGGATTTCGAGGTCGCGCCCGCCCGCCCCGTAGCCGGTCTTTTCAGGGCGCATGACCGGTATCCCCGCTGTAAAGGTAGCGTAGTGCGCCAGGATGGCGGCCCCCGTCGGCGTCGCAAGTTCGGCGTGGATATGCGTGCCGTAGACGGGGATGCCTGAGAGAATCTCGAGGGTCGCCGGCGCGGGTACCGGCAAGACCCCGTGGGCGGTCGCAACGGTGCCGGTTCCCGTGGCGATGGGCGAGGCGTAGACTTTCTCGACGCCGAGGTATTCGAGACCCGTGACGGCGGCGATGACGTCGATTATCGCGTCGGTCGCGCCGACCTCGTGGAAGTGGACCTCGCCGAGGGGGACGCCGTGGACTTTCGCCTCGGCTTCGGCTATCCGCGTAAAAATAGCGAGTACGTCGAGCTTGGCGGCCTCCGGCAACCCGCTTGCCTCTATTAAGTCGCGCACTTCATTGAGGGTGCGCGCCGCCTCCGGCGCCGCTGTCGAGACATCGAACTTGGTCGCGCCGATATGGTTTTTCCGCGTGCGCCCGGCGCCAACCTCGTAACCGCCGATGCCCACCTTCGCGAGTCGCTCTTCCAAAATCGCCAGGGGCAGGCCCAGGTCCAGGAGCGCGCCGGCTATCATATCGCCGCTTACGCCCGCGAAACAGTCAAAATACGCGACCTTCAACTCTGTCGCCTCCATCCGTCTCCATATCCGTGGTTTTCCTCAATATTATCGCCGTCCTTTACAATCTATCCTAATGCAAAGGTTAGGCCGCTGCTGTATAATCTGTGATAATTATGGCGGATATTTCTTCTCATGCGAAGGGGCAGCAATGAATGGAGCAACGGTTGAAATTATTGTAGCACTACTCGGAGCCGGCTGGGCAATCCTAGCGATATGGCTAATCGCAGTGTCGGTGCGCCTAAAGCGGCTGGGCAAAGAGCGGAAGGTGTTGGCGAAAGCCGGCGAGAACGGCGACTTTGTCGCCGCCGTCAGCAAGAGCCTCAGCGAATTAGCAGTGCTCGGCGCCGGTCTCGTCGAGATAAAAGAGAGCCTCTCGAAGCTCGAGTTCGACCTGCGCACGACGGTGCGCCACGTCGGTGTCGTCCGCTTCGACGCTTTCGACGATGTCGGCGGCAAGCTCAGTTTTGCCGTGGCGCTTTTAAACGGGCACGGCGACGGGGTTGTGCTAAGCACGATAAACGGGCGTCAGGAGAGCCGCAGCTACGCCAAATTTATCAAGAACGGCGACTCGAGCTACAGCCTCTCATCCGAGGAGCGCGAGGCGATAGCCGAGGCGCGCTCGGGCGACTTAGTCAAAGCTTAAGCTGAAACCGGAAAGGAAGAGCGGACTTGTCTGAGACCCGGAACACGAAGATAGGGTTTCTCGGCCCACGCGGGACGTATACCGAGGAAGCCCTGCAAAAGTTATTGAAAATAGACGACCATAACCTCGTGCCGTACGGCGCCGAGGCCGATGTCCTTCGCGCGATCGAGCGGGGAGAGGTAGCCAAAGGGATGGTCCCGATCGAGAACTCCATCGAGGGCTCGGTCAACGCCACGCTCGATGTGCTCGCGTTCGACGTCAACCTCTTCATCGAGCGTGAGATAGTCATACCGATAAACCATAACTTGGTGGCACGGCCCGGGGTGAAGATGGAGGATATACGGACCGTGATATCGCACCCGCAGGCGCTCGCGCAGTGCCGAGACTACCTTGCCGAAAAATTACCCCAAGCCAAGACCGAGTTTGCGAGCAGTACCGCCGGGGCGGTGAAGTTGATATCCGAGCAGAACGGGGCGCTGGCGGCGATAGGCCCGAAACTCGCGGCCGAGATGTACGGGCTCGACGTCCTCGACGAGGGCATCGCCGACTTCGAGGAGAACCAGACCCGCTTTGTCCTGGTAGGCAAGGATCCCGCGCCGCGCACGGGGAACGACAAGACCTCCATCGTCTGTTTTATCTTCGAAGACCGGCCCGGGAGCCTCCTGCAGATACTCCAGGAGTTCGCGTTTCGCTATGTCAACCTGACGAAAATCCAGTCGAGACCGACGCGCAAAGCGCTCGGCGACTACTGTTTCTTCATAGACATGCTCGGCCACGTCGAAGACGAGGTCATCGAGTCGGCTCTGAAATGCTTGAAATGTAAGATCAGAAACATAAAGGTCTTAGGGTCGTACCCGGTAGCGGACGTTGTGGGAGGATAAATGCTTGATTTAAGATGGGTTCGCGATAACCTAGACGTCGTTCAGGAAGCGCTCGAAAAACGCGCGGCCAAAGTAGACCTTTCGCGCTTCAAGGAACTCGATTCGGAGCGGCGCACCCTCATTGTCAAAGTTGAGCATTTGAAGAACGAGCGAAACATTGTCTCCGGCGAGATAGCCAAGCTTAAAAAAGCCGGCGCGCCGGCGGACGATAAAATAGAGGCGATGCGCGCGCTCGGAGACGACATAAAAGAGCTTGATGAGCGGCTCGCCGATATCGAAGACGAGCTGGGACGGCTGATGATGGATATCCCGAATATTCCGCATGAGTCGGTACCCGTCGGCGAAGATGAGACCTGCAATCCCGAGATAAGGACCTGGGGAGAGCGGCCGAAATTCGACTTCGAGCCCAAGCCCCACTGGGATTTAGGGCTCGACCTCGGGGTGCTCGATTTTGAGCGGGCGGCTAAGATTACGCGGGCCCGTTTCGTGCTCTATTGGGATTTGGCGGCCCGGCTCGAGCGAGCGCTCTTGAATTTGATGCTCGATTTGCATACCGGCACGCACGGCTACACCGAAGTCTTTCCGCCGATACTCGTCAACGACACCAGCCTTACCGGCACCGGGCAGCTGCCCAAGTTCGCCGACGACCTCTATAAGATAGAGAACGAAAACCTCTATCTTATACCTACGGCGGAGGTGCCGGTCACCAATATCCACCGCGACGAGATATTCGCCGGGGACGATTTGCCGCGCCGTTACTGCGCGTATACGCCTTGTTTCAGAAGCGAGGCCGGCGCGTACGGGAAAGACACCCGCGGCCTTATAAGACACCACCAGTTCAACAAGGTCGAGCTGGTAAAGTTCGTCCGCCCGGAGACGAGCTACGATGAACTCGAGAAGTTGACCGCCAACGCCGAAGCGGTTCTGCGGGCGCTCGATATTCACTACCGCGTCATCTCGCTCTGCACCGGCGACATCGGGTTTTCCGCGGCTAAGACCTACGACATCGAGGTCTGGCTGCCCGGCTTCGGCGGCTACAAGGAGATATCGTCCTGCAGCAATTTCGAGGATTTCCAGGCCAGGCGCGCCAATATCCGCTTCCGCGAAAACCCGAAAGCGAAACCGCAGTTTGTGCACACGCTAAACGGAAGCGGGCTGGCGATAGGCAGGACGGTCGCGGCGGTCTTCGAGAATTACCAGCAAGCCGACGGCACGATTCTTATCCCCGAGGCGCTCAAGCCCTACATGGGCGGCGCGGAGCGTATCGAGGCGAAGAAGTTCTAGGCAAGCGAGTCTGCCGGTCTCGTTGTTCGAGCGGGTAGGATGTGGTACACTACGCAATGGAAAAATTGCAAGGCGCAAGCCGCGCATGCCATACAGGGAGAGGTGGCGGAGTCCGGTTGAACGCGGCGGTCTTGAAAACCGTTAGAGGCGTGAGTCTCTCGGGGGTTCGAATCCCTCCCTCTCCGCAGAGAAAGCCACCTACTTGAGGCGGCTTTCTCTCTGATTTTTCGTCCTCGATCTGTCGGGACGAGCTGATTGTCATGACCTGCCCGAATATAGCGAATAGAGATGTTATCTCGGGTGGACAAAGTCTATCGCCTGCGGTATAGTAAGTATCTGATTTTATCGCGCATAGCGGCCTGGAGAGATGGCCGAGTCGGTCGAAGGCGCTCGCCTGCTAAGCGAGTAGGGGGTTTAAAACTCCCTCGAGGGTTCGAATCCCTCTCTCTCCGCCATAATATTTTCTGGTCTAACGACTAGAATGTGCCCGTAGCTCAGCTGGATAGAGTGTCTGACTACGAATCAGAAGGTCGGGGGTTCGAATCCCTCCGGGCACGCAAGATGCTAACAGGGGAAACTTAGAAACATCGGTCGATAAGAGCGGTATTTTTGTCTTATCTGCACTTGTTTTGCACTTACGATCATTGATTTTGTGTTCTTTTATAACCTTTTTGGGGGTTGCCTGATAATGCTTCATGATTTATGATATATATAACAGAACAAATGTTTGCTATAATGAAAAGCACTCTCCGCCCCTGCAATCAAGCAGCATCTAGCATCTGCCGATGCTTCAGTAGCACCTGGTTCTTGTTTAACGTGTTGGCCACAGGGTATATTGAAGATGCTGAGTGTTTGGGCTAATAAAGGATGATTTAAATGGCATCGTGCACAATTAGGTTTAGATACGATGTTGAGAAGTTCGTAAACGTGGTTGCCTATCTTGCCATCAATAATGTTCCCAATTTAGATAAGTTAAAAGTCTCAAAATTAATGTATTTTGTAGACAAGCTTCATCTGCAAAGATATGGCCGCCCGGTGTCTGGGGATAGCTATAATGCTCTTCCTTACGGCCCAATTCCTTCAGTTTCGCTTGATATTATGGATGAGGCGGTTGCTGATGAGTTATCGTATTTTGGTATCACAAATACTAATGTTGAACTCTTTATGAACTACTTAGAGGTCATAGACAGAAGCGAGAAGTATCCAAAGTTTAGAGCAAAGAGACAACCCGAGTTAGACATTTTCTCGGACTCTGACATTGAGATACTTGATGAGGTTATTAAAACATATGGTCAGCTCACCGGGCTTGATTTGGTAAATCTAACTCACAAAGAGCCGGCATGGACGAAGACCCAGGGAAACGCACTTATTGATTTTAGACTCTTCCTCGAAGGCTTAGATGACGAAGAAAAAGAATCGATCATAGAGTTGCTTGAACACGATCAAGAGGATAGAGAAATTTTTGAATTAAGCCGATGATCGATTTTCCTTCTGAGTTCACTGACAAGATCTTTAATGAGAGACTTGCCCGCGGCACAGTTATTCTCACAAAAATACCCCTACATGATGGTTCAGAGGATTATAAGAGGTTAATCGTCGTCAGTTTAGATTGTAGTAACCCTACTACTCCATCACACGTTTTATGAGTTGTCATTCTGAGTGAAACGAAGAATCTCTAAAGCTTGAGATTCTTCGGTCGTTTTCAACTCCCTCAGAATGACGGATACTAGTCGATGTATGTGTGATGGAGTACTAGTTTTGTGACGTTTGTGCGTAAATGTCACAAAATGTTGCAAAGCAAAAGGTGATAAAACTTTTAACCAGGACTTATGGTAAAGCTTCAATCGATTTCATGCGCTCTGCTTCGCGCTATGCGCTTTGTACTCCTCCAAATCTTTTAACCGCCATATTCTTCCTGAGGCCAGCGCGGCTACCGGTTTAGGGAAGTCCTCTTTGCCGACGTAATCCCTGATAAAGTTCGGTTTTTTGACGCCAAAAAGCTTAGCCGCTTCGGCGACTCCGACCAAAGAGTCCAGGCCAATATCTTCGATGCTTGCGCCAAGCGTTTTTGAAGCCTGCCATATTTCGATACCGACCAGCCTGCCCTCGCTATCCACATCTAAATAGAGGTTGTCCGCAAGCTTCTTGGTTTCTGCCGCTATGCCCGCTAGTTCCTTGTTCTCTCGAAACAAGATATATAGCTGGTCGTTGTCCTTGTCCGCCTGTATTGTTATATTCATTTGGCGCCCCTCATCTTATTCCCACATCGCATTAATGACCTCTATCGATTCTTATTCTTGCCCTTGCTTGCAGACAAGAGAAGCGTTTTAGAATATCCCGCATTTTCATCCGCATAATCGCGTAATCGGTAAAGCTAATTTTCAAGCGGCGCCTCCATACAAAGGCATTATTATGATAACGCTGTTATCATAATAAATCAAGTGTTGTTGCGGTCTGTATTTGGCGGATAAGGCAAAATCACAAACAGCCCTGAACACGGCTAATGGTGCGATTATACAGACTGTTATGCTTTAAGACAAGAGCACAAATAAGATAGGAAAAAACAGGCATAAAAGGTACTGCGACATACCGTGCCTGGTAGCGGATATGTCGCAGTCGCATGGGATAAAATGTATGAAGGATATTATAAAGCCTGCGCCTATTGGCCATTATCCTTGACATGCGAGGACGAATTAATAAAAACCCGGCGAGCGTGCTCATCTTCTTGCCAGTGGTAGAATTTTCGCGGTAAACGGTAAGTGTTGAACCCGCATGACAAATGGATGCCTGGGGCACCCTGTGGCAAATCTCGCTAAAGCTCGCTTACCTCTTCGACGATAACTAGATAAACCGGAACCCTATTGGCAGCTCTACACATCGAAGGGACATACTTTTTTTATGTGCGACAGAACCTCGCTAGCTAGATTAATCGAATCGGTTCGCGCACTGGCTGCGGGCGACTACCGGAACCGGATTCAAATCGATAAGGCCGGTGAGCTGAGTGCGCTCGCTGTTGAAGTCAACAAGCTCGCCGAAGCTCACCAGATGGCACACGAGACGATACGCGCCCTCAACCACCAGCTCAAACGGACAAACTTCGACGCGATAATGGCGCTCACCGAAGCCCTGAGCGCTAAAGACCCCTATACGCGCAGTCATTCGGAGCGCGTCTCGATATACTCGCTGTTGCTTTCGGAAAGCCTGGGACTGAAGGACGAGGAGATCGATGGCGTCCATGTCGGTGCATATCTGCATGATGTCGGCAAAATCGGCATACCCGAGACAATCCTCAACAAACAGGGGAAGCTTTCGGCGGATGAGTATAGGCAGATTATGGAGCACTCAAATATATCCGGGCAGATCGTCTCGCAAATTCCGAATCTGACGCATATCGCGCAGATGGTCCGCTATCACCACGAGCGCTATGACGGCAACGGTTATCCTGACGGCCTAAGGTCGGATAAGATACCACTCGGTTCACGAATCCTCTCCATCGCCGACGCTTTCGACGCGATGACCTCAGCCCGCCCATACCGACCGGTTTATGAGCCGAAAGAGGCGCTAATCGAGCTAAAGAGCTGCAGCGGGACCCAGTTCGACCCGGTTCTTTGCGAGGCTTTTGTCGACGCCTATGCGCGTAACTTCGGTGAGTATCTCCCGTATGCGCGCGTGTCGTAAGCTAACGTAACAACCGTAACAACGTCCCCTGCACATGTTCTTCAGTCAAAATCCTGCTAGAATACTCTTGTGGTCTATTTCTTATTTTCGAGGTTTGTTTAAGTGGTCGAATACGAGGCCGAAGATGCCGACATCACATATATGAGAATTGCGATAGCCGAGGGGGCGCGGGCGGCGGAGGCCGACGAGGTACCGGTCGGCGCGGTCGTGGTCTGCGACGGAACGGTCGTGGCGAGCGCGCGAAACGAGCGCGAAGGACGTGCCTCGGCGCTCGCGCACGCGGAGATTCTCGCTATAGAGGCGGCCTCGAAGAAACTCGGCCGTTGGCGCTTGAGCGATTGCACCATCTATGTGACGAAAGAGCCGTGCCCGATGTGCGCCGGCGCAATATTCCAGGCGCGGATGGCGCGTCTCGTCTACGGCCCGTCAGACCCCAAAAGCGGTGCGGCGGGAACGCTCTTCAACATAGTCGAAGACGAGCGTCTCAACTGGCGGCTTCCGGTCACCAGGGGTATCTTGGAGGAAGAAAACATCAAGTTGCTTCAGGATTTTTTTAGAGAGAGGCGGCAGCGACCGGTTGGCGGCGCCGACGATTAGCCTAGTAGCCTGCCCTAGTTGCAGAGTCAGCCGGCATAAAAGTCGCCGCCGCTATCGAAGGAACCGCGACTATTTCGGGAGAAGGACAGCGCTGACAGACGTTGTTTTTGGGGGTATTAATTGATAATATTAGAAGGCGCTTTGGGCGTGCCCTAAAAGACAGAGCCAAACGGGGTGCTTTAGGGCGGCAAGAACCGAATATTGGAGGAGTCGCATAGTCCGGCCGAGTGCGGCGGTCTCGAAAACCGTTAGGCCCGCAAGGGCCTCGAGGGTTCGAATCCCTCCTCCTCCGCAGAAAAAGCTCCCCGAGGAGCTTTTTCTAATTTTCTTGCTTCTCGCTTAAGTGAGGCTCGACGCAGATTTGGTCAAAAAGATGAAAATTAGGCGCCTGCGTGTTAAAATGCTAATGCTTGAAATTTAATATAGGTTTCGGAGGAGTCGCATAGTTCGGCCTAGTGCGCGCGACTGGAAATCGCGTTGGCGTTAATAGCGCCTCGAGGGTTCGAATCCCTCCTCCTCCGCATGACCGTGCTAGGTGGGGAGGTAGCGGTGCCCTGTATCCGCAATCCGCTATAGCGGGGCTGAATTCCTGCTCCAGGCTCCCCGGTTGTGAGGTCGGTTGTTGCGCAAGTGGTGTTGAGGGCTGGGTCCCGCGCAACGGAAACTCGTGAACCCCGTCAGGTCCGGGAGGAAGCAGCGGTAAGCGATATTTTCCGTGTGCCGCGGGGAAGCCTGGCCGGAGCCGGCTACGCGGCAACGCTTGGGGCCGGATGTCAAAAGCAGGTGCACGGTCATCTTGTTTCAAGCATTGAGAAAGGCGCTCAATAGGGCGCTTTTTTCTATTCATGCCCGCGAATTTCTCGGCATGCGAAACCTCGATTCCGGCCTCGTCGGGCGTTGCCGACAGCGGCAGCTTCTTTGACTTGACCGGTCAAATCTGCTACGTTTTGTTTAATCATTTAAGCGGCTACGACCGGAGGCTTACCTTGTCTTACGTTTCACTCTATCGGAAATGGCGGCCTCAGACCTTCGACGAGATAGCAGGTCAATCCCACATAACTCAAACGCTTCAGAACGCGATCGATAAAGGGCGCATCTCGCACGCGTACCTCTTTTGCGGACCGCGCGGAACCGGAAAGACGACGACCGCCCGCGCGTTGGCGAAGGCCATAAATTGCGTCGAGGGGCCTACATCGAACTCGTGTAATAAGTGCGAATCGTGCCGGTCGATTGATGACGGCAGCTCCATCGACGTGCTCGAACTCGACGCCGCCTCTAACCGCCGGGTCGAGGAGATACGCGACCTCCTCGAGAAGATCCCATACAGCGCGAGCGGCGGAAACAAAAAGGTCTATATAATCGACGAGGTCCACATGCTGACCACCGAGTCGTTCAACACGCTCTTGAAGACGCTCGAAGAGCCGCCGGAGCATGTCATCTTCGTGCTGGCCACGACCGAGCCGCACAAGGTAATCCCGACGATACTCTCGCGGTGCCAGCGGTTCGACTTTAGACGAATTTCCCCGCCCGACATCGAGGCGCGGCTCGCGCACGTAGCCGAGGCCGAAGGGATCCCGATAGAGACGGCCGCCCTGTCGCTAATCTCGCACCATGCCCAAGGGGCGCTTCGTGACGCGCTAGGCGCACTAGAGCAGCTCGGCTCCTATACTAACGAAAAGATAACCAGCGCCGATGTTATCGCGCTGCTCGGGCTGACCGATAGTGAACTTCTCTTCGATTTCACCGACTTACTGGGCAAGGATGACCTTGCCGGAGGCCTTCTCTTCATAGACGAGCTGGTCGCCAAAGGAGTCGATTTGCGCCGGTTTATCCAAGACCTTCTCGGGCATTTGCGCAACGTCTTTCTAAGGCAGAGCGTCCGGGATATGCGGCAGGCCGGCGTTCCCGACGACCTTAAAGAGCGGCTTTCGGCTCAAGCTGCCCAAATCGAGCCGCGGACACTCACCTTTTACATACAGACACTCAATGATATCTACGGACAATCGAGATGGTCCACCGACCTGCGCCTTCTATTTGAAATAGCCCTGTTTAAGCTCGCCAAGAGCGAGACGGACGCCTCTTTCGAAGGGATACTCCGCCGCCTGGAGCGCCTCGAGAGTGCGGCGCTCAACGGTGCTCTGTCGGCGGCGCAGGCGGCGCCGGCAAGCACGCCGAAGAGACCGGCACGAGCAAGCACGCCGAAGAATAGGGATGAAGCGGCGCCGACGGTACCGGTCGCGCCGGTCGCGCCGGCACCGACGCGGAAGACGGAGGCGGGCACACCGGCGCCGCCGGCGGCAGGCGGCGGTGACTTCGACATCGAGTCGGTTCGCCGGGCGTGGCCGCAGGTTCTCAAATTCGTCAAGGAGAAGAAACCGTCGCGCTACAACTTTTTCGCCGCCGGAAAACCGGTGCGACTCGAGGACGGCGTGCTGGTTCTCGCGCTCAAGAAAAGCGACAAAGAGTTTGTCGAGACGCCGGAGAACATCCAGCTATTGCGCAATACCCTTAAACTGGTGGCCGGTTATGACATCCCGATTCAATGCGAACTCGCCAACGGCGCGCCCAAGACCGTCGCGGTCACCGAGGGCGATGGGGCAGCGGACGATATGCTCGCGCCGGATGATTACATAAAATTGGTTCAGGATACGTTTGGTGCTAAGATAGTCGAAGATATTTCCGTCAAAGAGACAGAGAGTCAGGGGGAACAATCGTGAAGGGCCAGTACGGAAACATGATGAAACAAGTACAGAAGATGCAGGCCGATATGGCGCGTGTCGAGCAAGAGCTAAACGAAACCAACATCGAGGCAAGCGCAGGCGGCGGGGCCGTCAAGGCGGTCGTCACCGGCAAGCAGCAAATCGTTGAGATAAAAATAGACCCGTCGGTAGTCGACCCGGAAGACGTCGAAATACTCGAGGATATGGTGGTAGCCGCCGTAAGCGAAGCGCTCCGTCAATCACAGGAACTCGCGCAGAGCAAACTCGCGGCGGTGACCGGGCCGCTCGCCGGAGGTCTGGGCGGCCTGGGTCTACCCGGCTTCTAGCCCCACATATTTTATTACCAAATCAGGTATAATCAAGGGCAGCGCGAGTGTCGCGCACGCGCATTTTCCAGCTTTCGGCTGTAATGCAAACAGCCGAAAGCTAAAAGAAAGCAAGGTGGATTTTAAATATGGCATATTATGCCGGTCCGGTTGCGATGCTCATCGATGAATTCGCAAAGCTTCCGGGTATAGGCCCGAAGACCGCGCAAAGGCTCACCTTTCATATTCTCAAGTCGCCGCCGGCGGACGCCAAGAAGCTGGCCAGGGCGATAGATGAGGTCAAGGATAAGATAAGCTTTTGTGAGGAGTGTTTTAATGTAACCGACCAGGTTCGCTGTGAATTCTGCCGCGACGCCAATCGCGACCAGGAGGCGATCTGTGTCATCGAGGAACCGAGAGATATAGTGGCCCTGGAGAAGACCGGGGAGTTCAGGGGTCTTTATCATGTGTTGCAAGGCGCTATCTCTCCGATAGACGGTATCGGCCCGGATGATATTCGGGTGCGCGAGTTGCTCAAGCGACTCGGGGGAAAAGAGATAAAAGAAGTAGTAATCGCCACCAATCCCAACATCGAAGGCGAAGCCACAGCCATGTACCTCGCTCGACTCATCAAACCATTGGGTATTACCGTTACCCGCATCGCGAGCGGCTTGCCGGTCGGCGGCGACCTCGAGTACGCTGATGAGGTTACCTTGGGCCGGGCTCTTGAAGGTAGACGCGAAATGTAGTTTACTTCAAATGGGAGAAATTTCCAGCTATGTCTCTAGCCGGAACACGCGACCCAAGGTATAAAGTGTTACTATTTCGGTTACTTACCGTGTGTATAGCATCAATTGTGACAAACATGTAACAAACATGTTGACAGGCTGACGTGTCGACCATTAGAATTCTTCTAATTGCCTTATAAGCAACCGTTCCGCTTTGTAAGCGATAGAGGAACACATTTGACAAGTCTCAAATTTTTCGGAGGTGACAATGGCAGAGGTAAAACTTACTGAGATTCGCTGGCACGCGCGCGGCGGCCAAGGCGCCGTTACGGCGGCAAAGCTTCTGGCTGAGACCGCGCTCTCGCAGGGCCGGTATTTTCAGGCGTTTCCGGAGTACGGCCCGGAGAGGATGGGCGCTCCGATTCAAGCGTTCACGAGAATCAGCAGCGAACCGATCCATATTCGCAGCAGTATCGCGAACCCGGAGATCGTTGTCGTGCTCGACCCCACGCTATTAAAGGCGGTCGATGTTACGTCGGGCATGCACACAGACGGCGTCTTAATCGTCAATACCGATGATGAGCCGAAAGCGATTCGCAAAGCGATGGGCCTCAAAGGTCGCACGATATTTACGGTCAATGCGACTAGAATCGCGCAGGAGACGATAGGGCGGCCGATTCCGAACACGCCTATGATGGGCGCGCTCGTCCGGGCGACCGACATGATGCCGATAGAAAACCTCACCGACTATGTCCGCAAATCCTTCGGCAAGAAATTTTCCGACGAGATTATCGAGGGCAACGTGCGCGCGGTCGAGCGTGCTTATGCGGAGGTGAAAGCGGAGTGAAATGGAATATAAAAGACGCCGAGCACTGGGGTTGGAAGAAATATCCCGAGGGCGCACTCATTCTTGAGGGCGGCAACGCCGCGTATTATAAGACCGGCGGCTGGCGCACCGACAAGCCCGCGTGGGATGAGGAGAAATGTACCCAGTGCTTGATTTGCTGGATAAGCTGCCCCGACTCATCGATTATCGTAAAAGACGAGAAGTGGGATAGCTTCGATTACGACCACTGCAAGGGATGCGGCATCTGCGCGAAAGTTTGCCCGGCCGACGCTATCTCTATGCATCCCGAAGGAGGCGAGGAATAATGGCAAAGACGGCTACTAAGCAAAAAATTGTTGCGATGACCGGTAACGCGGGCTGCGCGTTCGCGATGAAACAGATAAACCCGGATGTCGTCGCGGCGTATCCGATTACACCGCAGACGACGATTGTCGAGGAGTTCGCGAACTACGTGGCCAATGGCGTTGTGGATACCGAATATGTCAATGTCGAGTCGGAGCATAGCGCGATGAGCGCCTGTATCGGCGCTTCCGCCGCCGGGGCTCGAGTTATGACCAGCACCTCGTCCCAGGGCCTCGCGCTCATGTGGGAAGAGCTTTCTATTGCGTCGGCGCTCAGGTTGCCGATTGTCATGCAGACCGTAAACCGGGCGCTCTCCGGCCCGATAAACATCCACTGCGACCACTCGGACTCGATGGGCGCGCGTGATATGGGTTGGATACATCTCTTCGCCGAGACGGCGCAAGAGGCCTACGATAACACGATTATGGCCATCAAAATAGCCGAGCACAAGAATGTGCGGTTGCCGGTTATGTCGATGCACGACGGTTTTATTACCAGCCATGCGATAGACCGTTTCGAGGTTTTGGACGATGCCGACGTAAAGAAGTTTGTCGGCGATTACAAACCGAAGCACTCGCTTCTATATGATCCGAACGAGCCCGTGACCTTTGGCCCGTTCGCGATGCCGGCCTTCTACTACGAGCAGAGAAAACAACTGCGTGTCGCGCTCGACGGCTCAAAAGATATCGTCATGAAGGTCACCGACGACTTCGCGAAACTATCCGGCAGGCAATATGGCCTCTTCGAAGAGTACAGGCTAGACGATGCCGACGTCGCCGTCGTGGTTCTCGGCTCGACCGCCGGAACCGCCCGCTATACCATCGACGCGATGCGCGCGCAGGGCGTCAAGGTCGGCATGCTTAAGCTGCGGGTCTTCAGGCCGTTCCCGGCGGCGGAGCTTGCGGAGGCGCTCGGAAAGATCAAAGCGGTCGGCGTTATGGACCGCTCCGATACGGCGGGTTCGCTCGGCGGGCCGGTCTACACAGAGATAAAAGCGGCGCTCTACAACAGCAAGCTGCGACCGGCTATTCAGGGATACGTCTACGGTCTAGGCGGCAGGGATACCGGACCGGATCAAATCGAGACGGTCGTAAATGACCTTGTCAAAGTAGTCAAGGGCGAAGAATCGCCGCGTGAGGCCGTTACATTACTTGGAGTAAAGGAGTAGGAGGCAGATGGCAACGATTAAAGAGCTTAGCAGGAAACCCGAGCTTCTAACCGGCGGCCACAGGCTGTGCGCCGGTTGCGGTGCCTCTGTCGCGGTTCGCCAGGTGTTGCTTGGTGCGAATGACCAAGTTATCGGCGGTATAGCAACGGGTTGCTTGGAGGTCTCGACAACGCCGTACCCGTTTTCGGCGTGGAAGATACCATTTATCCATAATGCGTTTGAGAACGCCGCGGCCACTATCAGCGGCGTCGAGTCGGCGTACAACGCGCTCAAGCGCAAGGGCAAGATCGAAAAAGAGATGAAGTTCGTCGCGTTCGGCGGCGACGGCGGCACCTACGACATCGGCTTGCAGTCGCTCTCCGGGGCGATGGAGCGCGGCCATAATATGGTCTATGTCTGCTATGATAACGGTGCGTACATGAACACCGGTATCCAGCGGTCGAGTTCGACCCCGTTCGGCGCGTCGACGACGACCTCGCCGGCGGGCAAAGTTCGCCCGGGCAAGCCGCAACAGAGAAAAGACTTGGCGCAGATCATGGCGGCGCACAACATCCCGTATGTCGCGCAGGCCTCGATAAGCCATTGGAAAGACCTCGTCAAGAAGGCCGAGAAAGCATTTTCAGTCGAAGGCCCGGCGTTCTTGAATATTATGGCGCCGTGCCCGCGCGGCTGGAGGACACCGAACGAAATCACCATCGAGATTGCGAAAATATCGGTGCAGACCGGTTATTGGCCGCTCTACGAGGTCGAAGACGGCGAGTGGAAGCTCAACTTCAAGCCGAAGGCGCTCAAACCCATCACCGACTTCTTGAAACCGCAAGGGCGTTTTCGCCACCTCTTCAAGCCGGGCAACGAGCACCTGCTTGAGACGTTCCAGGTCGAGATAGACAAGAACTGGAGCCGGCTTAAGAAACGCTGCGGCGTGGAGTAATTCGTAGCTCAGGGCTTTAGCCCTGATTTTAGAAGGAGTATAATAGAAGCCGAATTAGAGGCCGAGTTTGACTCGGCCTCTAATGATATGGGTAGAATTAAAAGTCACGGAAAAGTCATGGTTGCGCAATACGCCGACCCTTAAAGCGTAGTCGTCCGATTTATCGGGCGAAAGAGGTGTCTTTGATGATGCGGCCCGACATACCCTTTGCGGAATATGAAAAACAGACCACGCGCGACGTCTTCATCGTCATTGAGCCGATTGCTCTCAAAATCGAGGAGGGCGCTATCGAAGATGCCCGCGGTATGCTGGCGCGCCTGTCCGGTTGGTTTCTGGATAAGATTGAAGCAGGAGAACTAGAGCCTTGGAAGGCACGGAATGCTTACTTCCTACTCAGCGTCTATCTTACTCATAACTATTCTGGGGACATATTGGGCGGGGAGGCGCACGAGCTTATCCATGAGGGTACGCTTCTTCATGAGTACGGCCTGGATTTCGGCCCGGATACCAAATACATGCGTGAGCTGGCCGGCAGGCTTGCGCTCGAGGATGACGAGGCCGAAGCTTAATCCGGCTTAGTTTTGGACTTCGGGTCGCTCTTCTTTTTAAACGGGATGACGTTGGTGCGCTTTTTCGGTATAGGCTTTGGCACATAGTTACGCGGCGGCCCATAGCCGGTGAGGTTGTTGGGTTGCCGGGGTTCTCGCCTGTCTGGACGGTGGTTATGGTAGGCTCGTTTCGCCCGCCGGTTTTTGAGCACGGTATAGAGAAGCGCCCCGAGCAAACCTACGATAATTATCCAATAAATGCCCGTTACTACGAAAACCGAGCGCGTCATCAGGATAATGGCCGCCAATGCGACCAGGATGAGCGGGTTCCTATACTTGGCAACGCGCATGCTGAGCGGCGGACCTGTTCGCAGTGGTCCGTTAGTCGGCCGCGCCTCGCAGTTCGCGCACCTGTATGCGCCTTTTTCAAATCTGGTTCCACATTTTGGACAGTATGACATATTCACTAATTATAAAGGCAAAGCCGATTTTTTGAAAGATGGGTTTGGCCGCCTATTTTCCTGACGACTCAAATTTTGTCCGCCCGCAAGTGCTCAGCCGAGTTGCTACAAGCAGTCTTGCCTGCTAAAATAAAGATTTGTAACAGAATGGGGGTAGGATTGTGGGAATTATCGTGCAGAAATTCGGCGGGAGTTCCGTCGCCGATGTCGAAAAAATCAAAAATGTCGCTAAAAGGGTCGTCGCGACCAAGCAGGCCGGGAGTTCTGTTGTGGTCGTAGTATCGGCGCTTGGTGATACCACCGACGAGCTCGTCGAGTTGGCGCGGCAGATTTCCGTAAAACCGCCCGAGCGTGAGATGGACATGCTACTCGCCACCGGCGAGCAGCAATCGGTCGCGCTCTTGGCGATGGCCATATATGAACTAGGCCACGAGGCGATATCGTTCACTGGCTACCAGGTCGGCATCGTAACCGACGACAGCCACACCAAAGCGCGAATCGTCGATGTCAAGTCGGAGCGTATCATGGACGCGCTCGAGAGCGGCAAGATATGTATCGTCGCCGGTTTCCAGGGTGTGACCATCGACAACGATATAACCACGCTGGGCCGGGGCGGCTCGGATACGACGGCCGTAGCGTTGGCCGCGGGCCTCAACGCCGACAAGTGCGAGATATATACCGACGTCGAAGGGGTCTTTACAGCGGACCCGAGGATTGTGCCGGAGGCATCGCTGGTGTCCGAGATAACCTACGAGGAGATGCTCGAGATGGCGTCGAGCGGCGCCAAGGTTCTCCAGCTTCGTTCGGTCGAGTACGCGCGCAATCACAACGTCGTTATGCAGGTCAGGTCGAGTTTTGCCGATAGTGCGGGAACGGTTGTCAAGGAGGAAGATGAGGGGATGGAGAGACCTATAATCAGCGGCGTAACCCACAATACCAGCGAGGGAAAGATAACCATCTACGGCGTGCCGGACAGGCCGGGCATCGCGGCTAAGGTCTTCAAACCGCTGGCGGCGGCCAACATCAACGTCGATATGATAGTGCAGAACGTGAGCCACAAGGGCCACACAGATATCTCCTTCACTCTCGACCTCGACGACGTGCCGAGGGCGCAATCGATAATCGAAGATTTGGTGCGCGAGTTCGGCGCACAAGGACACGACCTCGACAAGGATATAGCCAAGGTATCCATCGTCGGTGCCGGCATGAAGAGCCACCCCGGTGTGGCCGCCGAGATGTTCGATGTCCTGGCGGAGAATAGTATCAACATCCAGATGATAAGCACCTCGCCGATTAGGATATCCTGCGTCATCGACGAGGGTAATATAGCGACAGCGGTCCGCGCGCTCCATGAGCACTTCCAACTCAGCGAGGAGGCGGTCACCGATGAAGCTCTTTAATGTCGCCGTTGCCGGGGCGACCGGCGCGGTAGGCGAGGAGATGCTCCAGGTCTTGGAGGCGCGCGATTTTCCTGTCGCCGACTTAAAGCTTCTGGCCTCGGGTCGCTCGGCGGGCAAAAAACTTCGATACAAAGGCGAGGAGTTGGCCGTCGAGGAGTTGGCTAAGGACTCTTTTAAGGGTATAGACATCGCGCTCTTTTCAGCGGGCGGCTCGATTAGCAAAGAGTTCGCGCCGGCCGCGGTCGAGGCGGGCGCGGTCGTGGTCGACAACTCCAGCGCGTTCCGCATGGACGCAGATGTGCCGCTGGTGGTGCCCGAGGTCAACCCGGCCGATGTGAGGAAACACAACGGCATTATCGCCAACCCGAACTGCACGACCATCATCATGCTGGTGGCGCTGAAACCGCTCTACGACTACAGCCGCATCAAGCGCGTGGTCGTCTCGAGCTATCAGTCGGCGTCGGGCGCCGGGGCTAAAGGCATGAGTGAGCTTATCGACCAGATGCGGGCGTTTGCGGCCGGCAAGGAACTCCATGTCGAGCACTTCGCCTATCAGCTTCTATTCAATCTCATACCGCACATCGATGCCTTTCAGGAAAACGGGTATACCAAGGAAGAGATGAAGATGGTCCATGAGACCCGCAAAATAATGGGTGATATGGATATCGCGGTCTCGCCGACCTGCGTGCGCGTCCCTGTGCTCAGGGCGCATTCGGAGGCGATAAACATCGAGACCGAGAAGAAGATAACCCCCGAGAAGGCGCGCGAGCTTTTCGCGGCCGCACCGGGTTTAACCGTCATAGACGACCCGGCGAACAAAGCGTACCCGATGCCGCTCTTCGCGGCGGGCCAAGACGACTGCTTCGTCGGGCGCATCCGCGAGGACCTCTCGCTCGAGAACGGCTTGAACTTCTGGGTCGTCGGCGACCAGATAAGGAAGGGCGCCGCGCTCAACGCGGTGCAAATCGCCGAAGAACTTATAAGGGGATGATGTTATAGTGGACAACAATATTCCGTCGATTGAAGAGGTCTCGAAATTTCACGGGCACGTCTGTCCCGGCTTGGCGCTCGGCTACCGGGCGTCCGAGGTCGCGCTGGAGTGGCTCAAGCACCACCGCGCCGAGGACGAGGAGATAATCGCCATCGTCGAGAACCGCGCCTGCGGTATCGACGCGCTCCAGTATATGCTGGGGACGACCGCCGGCAAGGGTAACTTCTTCATCAGCGATTACGGCAAACATGTCTACACCATCGCCAACCGTGCGACCGGCAAAGCGCTTCGTATCGCGGTTAAGCCGAAGGGGCGCTGGGCGAAAGAGGGCGAGAGCCGCGAGGAGACCCTCAAGCGCCTCCTTGAGATGCCGGCCGATGAGCTCTTCGAGACCCGCGAGGTCGAAATCGAGCTGCCGGGCAAAGCCGAGGTTCTCCAATCGGTCGTCTGCGAGGATTGCGGTGAAGCCGCCATGGAGACTAAAATTCGTCACTACCACGCCCGCCGGCTCTGCATCCCCTGCTTTGAAGCGGAGAGCGGTTTGGAGGCGTAGGTTTTTTTGCCGAGCGGCATGCCTTGGCGTCACTTAATCATGCGAGAAACCGGCAGGACGATACTATTTGTTAAAAAGTTTAAAAACTTGCGCGGATAGTATTGTGGGTCGCCAACGAATACTCTATTGTAGTATGTTATGGACAGCAGAGAGCATATCGCCATCGGTACTTATGGTCTTTTAGACAACGTACATCCGTTGCCGGTTACCTATCACATCATTCTCTCAACAGTCGAAGACGACTTCTTTACGACCCACGGGAAATGCAACAACCTCGCCTACCTGATATTCGAGACGACCGCGCTCCACGGTTACAGCCTCTTCGCGTTTTGCATACTCCCCGGCCAGGTGCATATACTGTGCAGACCCGGCAATTTGCTCGTCGGCCATTTCGTTAACCTCTTGAGGTTTCGCTACGAGCATGTCATGGCCAAACTTGGTTTTGGCAAATGTGTCTGGCAAAGACCGTTCGACGAGTACCGGCTCCATGCCGAAGAGGTGATAGAAAAAGCCATGTATATTTTTGACGCGCCGGTCGAGAAAGGGCTTTGCGAAAGCGCCGTCGCATACCCGTTTTCGTTTGTGCTGGGAGGCAAGGACTATCTCCCTTGACGCAGCGAAACAGTCAGACCCTATTACTACACATCCGGCCGCTGCGCGCGCGCAACCGGGCCGCTCTTTAGCTTGTAGGCCGGGCCGACGCGTACCTCGGCGGTCGCGCCGGGCATCGACTCGCCGATACGCGCCGCCACCTCATGGGAGATGTCGTGCCTGCGTTCAGTGCCCATATCCTATGTCGCCTCCTTGCCTGATTCTATTTATCCCCGATATGGCTCCATCTTTATTGACTTAATGCAGTAACATGTGTTACAGTTGCATCATATGATACACGATATGTTTCTCGAAGGTGAGGGCTGGCTATTGCTTTTTTATAGCACGCCTTCAAAACCTGTGAACCTCAGAGTCAGGGCATGGAGGAAGCTCGCAAAGGTGGGGGCGGTGCAGCTTAAAGGCACCGTCTATATACTCCCATACAATGAGGAGCACTACGAGTTCTTCCAATGGCTGGTCTCTGAGATTGTTTCCCTGGGGGGCGAGGGAGCCTTCGCCCGTGTCGAAGCGATCGAGAACATGGAAGAGCGCGATATAGTCGATCTCTTCAACCGCCAACGAGAAGAGGAGTACGGCCAAATCGAAAAAGGAATCGACGAACTCGAAAGAAGGGCAAACAGCATAAGACAGGGGAGTGAGAACCCGGGCATTAAGGCGCTGTTGGAGAAGGTGAACAAGTACCTAAGAGAGTTCGATGAGGTAAAAAGGAAAGATTTCTTTGCGTCGAATGCCGGGATTCGCCTAGAAAAAAGATTAAAAGTCATCGAGGACCTGATCAAAGGCTTGTCGGGAATCGATTCGAAGAGGTCCGTCCCCGCCGTGGTAGTAAAACGCTTGGAAGAGTATCAAGGTAAGAGATGGGTTACGCGAAAAAGGCCTTTTGTGGATAGGATGGCGTCCGCATGGCTTATTAGAAAATTTATAGATGAGAAGGCGACCTTTGATTTTATAGATGAAGAGGAGTTAAAAGCGCTGGGAAAAGACGTCGTCGCTTTCGACGCAATGGGTGCGGAATTCACCCATCAAATGGATATGTGCACATTCGAGGTGCTTATTAAGTCGTTCAGACTTAAATCGAAAGCCCTTAAAAATATAGCCGAGATCGTCCACGAACTCGATATCAAGGACGACCGGCACAAAAAACCCGAAGCTAAAGGGGTTGAGGAGATCCTGATAGGGATAAGAAAAACCGCAAAAGACGACCGGCAAGCCCTTGAGCAAGGGATGGTAGTATTCGAGATGCTCTACGCATCTATGGCGTGATTGAAAAAGGAGGAGATTATGCCGACTGTTGATAAGCATTTTAAACTGAGTGCGGAAAGGACCGGCAAAGAGTATCGCGATATCCATGAGTGGATCGATCTAGATCCTGAACACAAGGCCGAGCGTCATGACATTACGAAGATATACGAGCATGGAAGGGCGATTGAGGAGATGTATGGCAAGGAGGCGCTGGAGGAGTATATCGGGCATATCCGTGATGATATTCGCGCTAAATTCGCGCACATCCTGAGGGGTCTTGATGAGACGATCGAAGATGCGCTAACCTCGTTCGGCATCAAAGCGGCGCAAAGAACGGGTTATAAAATTCAGGATTCGGATTTAGCGCTACTCAAGGAGGCGGGCGTCTCGGATGATGACATACGACATTGCAGCGAGGTCGCGAAAAAGGCCTTAGAGATCGCCGAAAGGATTGCCGGCAAGACAGGCATAAGGATCGATATGGAGCTTGTTGGACGAGGCGCCTTATTTCATGACCTTGGCAAGTCAAAGACCCATGCTCTCGAGCACGGCGCGATCGGCGCCGGACTCGGAGAGAGTTTTGATCTCCCCAAAGCGATCACCGATATCATGGAGAAGCATATAAGGGGCGGGCTTACCGAGGAGGAGGCGCGTGAACTCGGCTTGCCGGAAAAAGACTATTCTCTTAAAACCCTGGAGGAAAAAGTAGTGATCTATGCCGACAGACTGGTAGACATAATCACCGATCCCGATGGGATCGTAACCGACGAACTAGAAGCGGAAGCGCGATTTGAAGAGATACTTAGAGGCTATCCTAAATACGGCAAGAACGATAAGACCCTCAGCCGGTACGTGGGCTATCACAACGAGCTGCAGAGGCTTATGTAACCGATGCGACCCACACCCTTCGTAGTGCTATGCAGCGCAGGATTCTTTGCCATATTCAGCTCTACAATATCGAAGAGTCCTGTGCTGCCGCTTTTCGCATCGTATCTCGGTGCGGACCCGGCCGGTGTGGGGATGGTCGCCGCCGTATCCGCGTTCACGGGCATCTTCGTCGGCATACCCGCCGGCATGCTCTCAGATAGGGTGGGTCGCCGGCGAATGTTGATCTTTGCCGCCCTCGTCTTCTCAACCGCCCCGTTTCTCTACCTTCTCGTGACGCAGCTCTGGCAGCTAGCCCTTATCCGCCTGTATCATGGCGTTGCAACCGCCGTATTCATACCGGTTGCAATGGCGCTTGTAGTAGATCTCTTCCATAAGGAGAGGGGCGAGAAAATCGGGTGGTTCTCAGCATCGACCCTTATCGGCAGGTTTATGGCGCCGATAGTCGGGGGCGCCGTCATCGGCATGTTGGCGTTGAATCCGGGTATCGGTTACCGAGTTGTTTATCTGGTATGCGGAATAGCCGGCGTGCTTGCTTTGTTGCTCGTTTTCAGTATACCCGACCAGGCTAAAGCTAAGGGGGATGAGCAGCGGTGGGCGGAAAAACTAAGCTCGCTTATGTTTATAGCGCTGACCAATAAGGGAATTCTAATTACAAGCATCGTTGAGGCGGCAATGCTCTTCGCGTATGGAACCTTTGAGACATTTCTGCCGCTCTATTCGATAAAGATAGGCCTGAGTGCATATACGGTCGGGGCCTTTCTCTCGGCGCAAGTAATCACACTGGCGCTTACGAAGCCGATGATGGGCCGGTTCTCTGATAGGCATGGCAGGAAACCCCAGATAATTGTGGGAGCAATAATCGGCGCGCTCTGTGTCGGAAGTATCTCATTGTTTGAATCTTTTCTGCCGTTGCTGGCCTTAAGCATATTGCTGGGGTTAAGTCTTTCCATTGTAACGTCGGCCACTTCGGCCCTTATCGCTGATTTAAGTAGGCGTGAGACCCACGGCTCGGCCATGGGTGTTTTTGGCTCGATAATGGATATCGGGCACACTGCGGGCCCCTTAGCCTCTGGGATTGTAGTAACATATTTTGGCTTCGGAAAGGCCTTTGTGATGGCGTCCCTCATTCTTATAGCGGCCGCTTTTCTATTTTGGCTTGGTGCTGTAGCCGGCGGGTTGGTAGGGCGTATCGAAGAAGTTCACGACGAAACCATTTCCCCATTTAAGTAATTAATGTTAACAATATGGCTATGGGCGAAATCACGAGCTTTCTCCACCACATCGAAGGACAAGAGGAATACGGCGGCCAAATCACGCACCGGCGCACGCTGCCGGCGCGGCCCGCGGCATACACCTCGCCGCGCCACGCGCTCGTCGATGGGGTGAAGGCGAGGCTTGAGCGTATCGGGGCTAAGCGCCTCTACACCCATCAGGCGGACGCCTACGACCTCGCCAAGGAAGGCAAGCATGTCCTGGTGGTAAGCGGGACGGCGAGCGGCAAGAGCCTCTGTTACAATCTCCCCGTCCTCGACGAGTTGCTGGCCAACAAGAAAGCGCGGGCGCTCTATCTCTTCCCGACGAAAGCGCTCGCCCAGGACCAGCTGCGCGCGCTGGGAGAGATGGACTTCCCCGGCGCTTGCGCGACCTACGACGGGGATACCCCGCGCGAGGAGCGCGCCCGCATCCGCCGGCACGCCTCGGTGGTCTTGAGTAACCCGGATATGTTACATGCCGGCATCATGCCGGCGCATAAGCAGTGGGCGGGTTTTTTCTTGAACCTGCGTTACGTGGTCATCGACGAGATACACATCCTGCGCGGCGTCTTCGGCTCGAACGTCGCCCAGGTGATACGGCGCCTGCGCCGCGTCTGCCGGCACTACGGGAGCAGCCCGCAGTTTATTATGGCCTCGGCGACGGTGGCCAACCCGGATGTTTTCGCCAGGCGCCTTACCGGGCTCGATGTCGCGCTCGTCGAGGACGACGGCGCGCCGCGCGGGCGGAAGACCTGGGTCTTCTGGAACCCGCCGCTTCTCGAGGAGAGCCTCAACAAGCGAAAAAGTTCGAACTCGGAGACGACCTGGCTCCTGAGCGAATTGGCCAAAGAGCACCTTCGAACCATCGCTTTCAGCAAGTCGCGAAAGCTCGCCGAGCTTATCTTAAACTATGTCGCCAAAGCGCTCTTCGAGCGCCCCGATATCGCCGGGCGCATCGCCTCGTACCGGGCGGGCTACCTGCCCGCGCAGCGGCGCGCCATCGAGGAGCGCCTCTTCTCGGGCGAACTTCTCGGGGTGTCCACGACCAACGCGCTCGAACTCGGTATCGATGTCGGGGCGCTCGACGCGGCTATTATGAACGGCTTTCCCGGCACCATCAGCTCGACCTGGCAGCAGGCCGGGCGCGCGGGCCGCGCCATCGGCGAATCGCTCGCTATCCTAGTGGCGGGGGCCGACGCGCTCGACCAATACTATATAAACCACCCCGAATTCTTCTTCGGGCAAAGCTTCGAGGAGGCTATCATCGACCTCGACAACGCCAAGATTCTCGGGCGCCACCTCCGATGCGCCGCCTACGAGCTGCCCCTTCGCGAAGAGGACGGGGCCTGCTTCGGCGCCGGCTTTGCCGAGGCGCTGCAGCTACTCACCGCGACCGGCGAACTCAAAGAGCGCAAGGCGCGCTGGTATTTGGGACGCCCCGGCTATCCGGCGGGGGAGACGAACATCCGCTCGGCCTCACAGTTTAGCTACGATATCGTCGAGTCCGACAGCGGACAGCTCTTGGGCGCCAGCGACGCGGCACGCGCTTTCTTCGAGGTGCACCCCGGCGCGGTCTATCTCCACCAGGGCGAGCCCTACGAGGTTCTCGCCCTCGACCTCAAAGAGCGGGTCGCCTTTGTCGAGAAGACCCCGCACGACTACTATACCGAACCGCACGAGGAGACCGACATCTCGGTCATCGCCGAGATAGAGCGGCGCGCGCTCGGGGCGACCGAGTTCTTCTTCGGCCAGGTCGAGGTGGCGACGCACGTCAGCGCGTACCGCCGGAAGCGAACGGTCACACAGGAAATTCTCGGGATGGAGGAGCTGGACCTCCCGCCGGTACGGTTTCAGACCGAGGCGCTCTGGTTTACAGTACCCGATGATATTATAGGCGCGCTCGGCTTGAACGAGTTCGAACTCGCCGGCGGCATCCACGCGGTGGAGCACGCCGCCATAGCTCTCCTTCCCGTCTTCGCGATGTGCGACCGCTGGGACATCGGCGGAGTCTCGACCCCGCTTCACCCGCACACCGGCGGCGCTACCATCTTCATCTACGACGGCTTCGAGGGCGGCATCGGCATCGCGCAGCGCGGTTTTTGGGTGGCGGCGGAGCACCTGGCGCGCACGCTCGCCGCCATCGAGGAATGCCCGTGCAAAGAAGGCTGCCCATCGTGCATCCAGTCGCCCAAGTGCGGCAATTGGAACGAGCCGCTCGACAAGAAAGCGGCGGTCGCGATTTTGAAAGCTATAATAAATATGGGTTAAACCGGCTTGCGCTACGAATCTTATATTTCATGCCCATCGAAATACGCTTGTTGAAATTAATCGTTAATGGTACGATTTCTTCTAAGGTTAAAGGGGGCGACCGGATGCGAACCAGTGTCGATTTGCACAATTTTCTGCAAATGCGTGAAATTCCGCACGAAATCAGCCTTGTCGAGATTTCCACAAGAACCGCGGCTCTCGCGGCCGATTCGCTCGGTTTGGACCGGTCCGAGGTGGGCAAGACCTTGATAATCGACGTAGACGGCAAGCCGCTTGTCGCGATTGTTCCGGGGAATCGCCGCATAGATATCCGCAAGCTCCGCGCGCTCACGGGCGCGGGTAAGGTAAGAATGGTCGAGCCCGAAGATGTCGTCAACCTCACCGGCTATGTCCTCGGCGGCACGCCGCCGATAGCGCACGCGAACGAGATGCCGATATATCTCGACCACAGATTGCTCGGGGTTCCGGTTCTCTACACGAGCGGCGGACAGACCAACACCATCTTAAAGATAAAACCCATCGACCTCATAGAAGTAGGTGGCGCGCAAATCGCCGACCTCGCCGACGACGGGAGAATCTAGCCGTTGGCGGCTACGATTATACGTCTTTTGTTCGCATGGCGCCCCGACGGGTATTGTAGCCTTATGCCCGCCTATATTATTATAATACTAGCGACATTTAATCGAACGGCACGGATTACGGGGTGAACCGTCGTTATTTAGATTTTATTTATAAGGATTTTCAGGGTTTTCCGCGGTCGGGCTAAGATAAGAAGATATGATTTAAGCACGTGTGATGCTACTCCAACCCACTCTTTTCCGCACCAGGTGTTCTAGCCGGACTCGACGCTAATCGCATCCCGCATGTGCGGGGCGAACCACAAAGGTTTGATATGAGCATATTGACCGTTAAAGACGGGCGCTGCGCGGAGTGCTACTCGTGTATCCGCGTGTGCCCGGTAAAAGCGATAAAGATGGCCGCCGGCCGTATAGAGATACTCGATGAGCGCTGCGTCTATTGCGGCCGCTGCTTCGTTGCTTGCACCAAGGGATCGATTAGCCTCGGCGACGACCTCGACCGGGCGCTCGGCTTGCTTTCGTCAGGCCGAAAAACGGTGGCCGTACTTGCGCCCGAATACCTCGCTTCGTTCTACCCGATCAATACGGCGCAGGTGCTTTTTCTCATCGAGCGGGCGGGTTTTTACGGTTGCGAGGATACTATCCTGGGCGAGGAGATGGTCGCTCGCCACTACTTGCGGTACTTTGCCGGCCGGGCCGAGACACCGGTCATACGCTCTACCTGTCCGGCCGCGACTTCCTGGATTGAGAAGTATTACCCGGCGCTCGCCGGCGCGCTCGCGCCCGTCGCCACACCGATGGTCGCGCAGGCAAGGCTGGTAAAGAAGCTTTACGGAGGTGAGGTAGCGGTCGTCTACGCGACGCCTTGCATTGCGGCAAAACACGAGGCCAAGCAAGGCGACGAGGTCGACGCGGTCTTGACCTTCGATGACTTCAAGGAGTTGCTGAGGATAAGATTTTTACAGACGCGGGGCGACCTAGCGGTCAAAGACGAGCCGAAGCCGGCAATCAGGCGCCGTTACTCGGTGCCCGGCGGCTTTCCTCGCCCGACGATCGCGCAACACAGCATGCTCGACCCGGCGCTCATGGTCGTGCGCGGGGTTTCGGACCTTAAGGGGCTGGCCGCCGCCATCGAGCGCGACGAGGTCGGCGCCAAGTTCATCGACATATTGACCTGCAACGGCTGCATCGACGGCCCCGCCATCGACACCGATATCGGAATCCACCTGCGCAAACAGGTGACCGAGCGCGCGTATAAGGAAGGCCTGGTCAAAGCCTCCAGGCAGCTCACCTTCGACCAGCTCGAGCCGTACCTGCCGAAAATCGAGACACATAAATCGTTTACCGGCAAGCAGGTCGATTTGCCGATGCCCGATGACGAAGCGCTCAAGAGAATCTTGGCCGAGGGCGAAAAACATATACCTCGGGATGAACTCGACTGCGGCGCCTGCGGTTACGATACCTGCCGCGAGGAGGCGGTCGCGATATACCAGGGTATCGCCGATTGGAGCATGTGCTTTCCGTTCCAGCGCAAAGTATATATGCGCATCATCAAGCAGCTCCGGGAGACCGCCGTGACCGACGGGCTGACGGGCGTCGCCAACCATAAGAGCTTCATCGAGCGGCTTGGTGTCGAGTTCAACAGGGCGCAGCGCTATGGCTCGGAGCTGTCGCTCATGATGGTCGACATCGATACCTTCAAGAGCATCAACGACACGCACGGCCACCTCGCCGGCGACGAGACGCTCAAGACTATCGCGAAGACGATTAAAGACAACATCCGCCAATCCGACTTCGCGGCGCGCTTCGGAGGCGATGAGTTCGCCTTGATTCTGCCCGAAACCGATGTCGTCAAGGCGCAGAGGGTCGGCGAGAAACTACGCCGCAGGGTCGAGGCGATGTCGATAAGGCTCGCCGACGATACCGCCATCAAGGTTTCGCTCAGCATCGGCCTCAGCTCGATTAATGAGAAGATGCAAGACCCCTTGAGCCTTGTCAAGCGAGCGGACGAAGCGCTTTACGACGCGAAAAAGGCCGGTCGCAACCGGATGGTCGTAGCCGTCGACGAACCCGTTGAGCAGGCGGAAAAGGGGTAGGGATCGTCCGGTAAGCCCGCGATGAAAGCGATTCCTTAAACCAGTTGCGATATCCTGCGACCATCCGGTACCAGCCTTACTATGTAACAAGCTTGTTACTATTTAGAGGAAAATCTTCGACCGATTCGCCGATTTTCATTGCTAATTGTAACTGATTTCGCTAGACTAATTCCTTAACAACCATGCAAACGGTCTAATTCGACAATAATGAACGCCTTCCCTTTTGCCGTAGCGGACCTATCCGCACTAAAGCACTCTAAGAACACATACATGTCTTCCGGCAAAAGGAGCACAAAATACATGAATCGGCCGTGATCAAAGAAGACCAGAATAGCGTAAGGGGTTAGCGTATGAAAAAAGAAGCGGTTTTGGAGACGAGTTTTGCGGGTTTAAACAAGGCGAGAAGCGGCAAGGTGCGCGATGTCTATGAAGTCGACGACAAATTGCTGATCGTCGCCACCGATCGCATCTCGGCGTTTGACGTGATATTGGCGGACGGTGTTCCCGGCAAAGGCATCATCCTTACGCAGATGTCCAAGTTCTGGTTCGACCTGGTAAAAGATATCGTCCCCAACCACCTCGTCTCGACCGAGGTCGAAGAGTATCCGCAAGTTTGCCGGCCGCACGCGGACGGGCTCAGGGGACGGAGCATGCTCGTAAAAAAAGCCGAGCCGCTGCCGGTCGAATGTATCGTTCGCGGCTATATCGCCGGTTCGGCCTGGAACGAATATAAGGCGAGCGGCACAGTCTGCGGGATAGAGCTGCCCGAAGGACTGGTCGAGTCCGACAAGTTCCCGGAGCCGCTATTCACCCCGTCGACGAAAGCGGAGATAGGCGACCACGATGAGAATATCTCTTTCGAGCGGATGAAATCTATCGTCGGCGACGAGATGGGGCGGCGCCTCAGTGATATCAGCATAGCCGTCTATAAGCGGGCCGCCGAGTGGGCGCTCGGGCGCGGGATTATCCTTGCCGACACCAAGTTCGAGTTCGGTATCGCCGACGGCGAACTCATTCTTATCGATGAGATATTCACGCCGGACTCTTCCCGTTTCTGGCTGACGCGCGAGTATGAGGCGGGTAGGGGCCAGGAGAGCCTCGACAAACAGTTCGTCCGCGACTACCTACTTACTACCGGTTGGGACAAGACCCCGCCGCCGCCGAGCCTTCCCGAGGAAGTGGTCGACCAGACCAGGGAGCGCTATTTGGAAGCGTACCGGATCATAACCGGCAAAGAGCTTGAGCCGGTCTAGCATCCTTGCCGAGGTGGCCGATGTCAGGAGTCAAGCCTTGAGTTCGGGGAGTGAGCATAGATGGATAACCGATAGCTGAAGACTTAATCAGGGCTGAAGTCCTGAGCTACTTTTAATATATGTACCGTTAGACAACCCGAGGTATGCGCTATGAGCACAACTAGAAAAATCCCGCGTTGCATGAGCACGCAGCACCCCGACAATGTCACCGCGCCCTTCTTCTCAGCCGACGCGCTTCTCGGCGGGGAGGACGAGATAAAAGAGGCGTATTACGCCTACTCGCACCTCGGCTGCGATGAGCAGATGTGGGATTGTGAGGGAAAAGAGGTCGACAACTACGTCGTAAGGAAGCTTCTCACCCGCTACAAAGAGTACTTCATCGATAACAAGTTGGGGGAGGATGTCTTTTTGACGCTGCGCGTGCCCAATCCGACCGTCGAGCGCGAAGAGGCCAAAGTTTTGCTCGAGACGCTTGAAGGCATACCGCGAGCCTTCGACACGGCCAGGGTGCTCAGCCTCGACAGCCCGGCGCCCGTCTTCGAAGTCATCTTGCCGATGACGACGTCGGCGCGCTGCCTTTACCGCATTTACGTATACTACCGGGATTTCGTAGCCGGCAAGCAGGACAAACTTTTCTGCGAGGGCGATGTCTCCATAGCCGACTGGATAGGCGGCTTCGAGCCGCACGAAGTCCACGTCATCCCGCTTATGGAGAACAAGGAAGGGATGCTCAACGCGCACAATATCGTCGAGGAATATGTCTCCAAGGTGCGGCCGCCATACCAGCGGGTCTTTCTGGCGCGCTCCGACCCGGCGATGAACTACGGCCTGATAAGCTCGGTGCTTTTGAATAAGATAGCGCTCCAGCGACTCCATCGTCTTTCGCGGGATATCGGAATCGAGATATTTCCCATTATCGGCGTCGGCTCCGCGCCGTTTCGCGGCAATCTGAAACCGACCAACGTGATAAATTGTCTCGAGGAATACCCGAGCGTGCAGACCTTCACCGCGCAGTCGGCGTTTAAGTACGATTACCCGGAGCGCGAGGTCATGAGCGCCATAGATACCATCAAGGCCCGGGAGCGTAAGGACCCGACCGAAGTCGACGAGGCCGCGTGTCTGCGCGTCATGGACGCGCTCTCCAGGGAATACACGCGCCAGGTGGAATTGCTGGCGCCGCTTATAAACACGGTAGCGAAGTATGTGCCGGCCCGGCGCAAAAGGAAGCTCCATGTCGGTCTCTTTGGATACGCCCGAAGTGTGGGTTCGGTCTCGCTGCCGCGCGTGATAAGTTTCTGCGCGTCGCTCTATTCTATAGGCCTGCCGCCCGAACTTCTCGCGCTCAACGCGCTCACCGCTGATGACCGGGCGCGCCTTAAAGGGGCCTACCTCCATTTCGAGGATGACCTGCGCGACGCCATGGCATACTTCAACGAGGATGTCCTTGATATCTTGCCCGGCGACCTTGGCGACAATATTCGCCGCGATATCGTCGATTATGAGGTTAACGAGCAGCATCGGGAGATAACCTCGAGGATTATCGACAATATCAAAGAGCAAAAGTTCTCCAATGTTCAGGAGCAAGTCGTCGAAGCGGCGTGGACCAGGCGTTTCTTAGGGTAACAGCCGCCCGCTTTATGTGCGGGCCGGCCATTTCCGGCAGACCAAGTTAAAATCGTCGACGCGCTACCTCGCAGCTCATTTTTTTTGTGCTTGTGCATATGAAACCGGCGCTGATTTCGATATAATCAGGGTATTCTCGAAAGTCGGTGACCGGGGTTAAAAGAAATTTTGTTAGTTCAAGCGAGCTAAATACGAACACTTTTTATTACTTCATAGGCAGCCTTGCCTTTGGCAGCCTGCTCGCCTTGGCCGTCGTCTATCTCGGTACGCGCTTCTTCGACCTGGAGGCCGGCTACTTCTATTTTTTCTTGCTCGCCGCCTCGGCGACGGCCACGATTTTTGTCGCTCTCATTCTTTTCCGTTATATGAGCCAGTCCGAGCATTTTAGGGCGAAGCAATCTTACCACGTTCTTGAAATCACGCGAAAAACCCTGCCGCACCTGAGAAAAGGCCTTAGTATCGATTCGGCGTCGCAGGTCGTCGAGATAGTCTTCAACTATACCGACGCGGTCGCGGTCTCGATAACCGACCGGACGACGATCCTCGCGTTTCACGGTGTCGGCAAAGACCATCACCTGCCGGGAAAGCCGATTTTAACGCGCGCGACCAAAGAGTCGATCGAGACCAATACGACGCGGATTCTCGGTTCGAAAGCCGAGATTGGGTGTCCGGTCGTCAATTGCCAGCTGAAAGCGGCGGCGGTGGTGCCGCTTACGCAGATGGGAAAGGCGATAGGTTCGCTAAAATTTTATTATAGTAACCCGTCGAAACTGACTGAGAGCAGGATTGCTCTGGCCGAGGGCCTGGCCCAACTACTGAGCACGCAGATAGAACTCTCCGAACTCGACCGTCAGACCGAGCTGGCGTACCATGCCGAGCTGAGGGCGTTGCAAGCGCAGATAAACCCGCATTTTCTCTTCAACACGCTCAACACCATCACGGCCTTTATCAGGACCGACCCGCCAAAGGCCCGCAAGCTTCTCATCCAGTTTTCGGACTTCTTCCGCAAGTCTCTGGAGTGGAAAGAGGGCTTCATCACGCTCGCGCAGGAACTCGACTATATCGCGACCTATCTGGTGTTGGAGAAGGCGCGTTTCGGGGAGCGCCTCGATATAAGTTTCGACATCGACCACGAGGCTCAGACCTGCATTTTGCCGGGGCTGACCATCCAGCCTATCGTCGAGAACTCCATCAAGCACGGTTTTTGTGAAGAAAAGCCGTTGGAGATTGAGATAAAAGTAAAAATTGTCGATGATAACCTACAAATAACCGTCATCGACAACGGCAAAGGGATTGCCGAAGAAGAGCTAGACCAGGTATTGAATATTGGTTATGGTAAGGGTATCGGGATTGGGCTAAGCAATGTCAACGAACGCCTGAAGGGCCTTTACGGGCAAGACCACCAGATAACGCTCGAAAGCCGGCCCGGCGCGGGCACGACGGTTCACATAAATATCCCCGTATCCAGGAGCGAAGAACATGAAGTTGAAAACACTTATAGTCGATGACGAGGCGCCGGCGCGCTCCGAACTCCGGTATATGCTCGAGAAGGCTCCGGATGTTCATGTAGTCGGTGAGGCGACGAACGCGAGCGAAGCGCTGGAGTTGATTCGCGCCTTAAACTACGACCTCGTCTTCATAGACATACATATGCCGGGCCTAAGCGGGCTCGACGTTGTCGCTGCCCTGAAAGATTTAGAGCAGATGCCGTCCGTTGTATTTGTGACCGCGTACGGGGAGCACGCCGTGCAAGCCTTTGAGCTGGATGCCGTCGATTATCTGGTCAAGCCGATAGACGAAGACCGTCTGATGAAAGCTATCAGCAAAGTAATTAAGCACCGCGAGACGAAGCCCGCACCTCAAGTCCCGGCCAAAGCCGAGCCGGTCATCGAGATAGAGAGAATACCGGTCGAGAGCAAAGGCAAGACGCTCCTCTTGGCGCTCCAGGACGTAATCTATGTATCGAGCAGAAACGATATCGTCTTTGTGCACACGGCGGACAACACGTACATAACCAAATTTACCCTTAAGACCCTGGAGGATCGCTTGAAGAACAAGTCCTTCCTGCGGGTCCACCGCAGCTACATCGTCAATCTCGCGCATGTCATCGAGATTGTGCCGATGTACGGTCGCAGTTATATTCTGAAGGTTCGCGGCACCCAAAAGAACGAGATCCCGGTAAGCCGCAGGCGCGGTCAAAAGCTCAAAGCCATGCTCGGCATGTAACAGCCAACGTGCCGAAAGTGCACCCGGAAGCGTTTGATAACTTTTTCGCTTACCCTGGGAATGATACGTTCACCTCTAAAAATCGACCGCTTGCTAAATCATTGTTGCCGGGTATGAAATCATCGGTATAGACTTAAGGCTTAACACGGTCATTTGTAGGGCGCATGAACCGGTTGAGCAAAATACGTAACAATCTTGCAGTTTTGTTACATATTATTATTGGCGCGTATAATATGCGCGGGACGCGGGCCTCGAAGGCGGCCTGAAGTTACCTCAAACCGTTTAATCCTATATCTCAACGCTCGCGGGTTTATTCGAACCGTTCACCAATATAAAGTTGTTGTTGTTTGAAGCTCGGCCTATGTTTAAGGATTGTTTCAAATAGCTTGACTGGTGTGCGGGTTTGAGCTATATTATTACATGGTTTGTAGTCATTGTTACGTACTGTTACAAACCATGGAACCCTGAAGAAACCATGACGAGCGCGTCCTGCAAGGACCCCTTATGAATGTCTGTATGTAGTCTCTGGCTGCGCGCACTGTTGCGGCAACCAAGTTAAAGATTTCACATACTCATGTTAATAGCAAGACAATCGATTTCCTTCGGCTTCTGCCGGAGGTTGAAGGCTTAAGCTAAAAACAGTAGGCAGGAGCACCAAGGAGGTTGTATGGGAGCAAAAGGAAAGTACGAACCGCGTTCAATGGACCCGACAAAGTTTAAGGATTATCAGATAGCTCAGGAAGCTGAGAAACATCTGCCGACGACTGAGGAGTGGATTGACAAGCTGGGCCTCGAGAAAGAAGAGATGATTCCCTATGGGAAGACTCCGAGGCTCGACTTCATCAAGATCATGAACCGGCTAAAAGACAAGCCGGACGGAAAGTACATCGAAGTCACCGCTATCACCCCAACCCCTCTCGGCGAGGGTAAAACCACGGTGTCCATGGGCCTCGTTCAGGGCCTCGGTGTGAAGGGCATCAACGTGGGCGGCGCGCTGCGCCAGCCATCGGGCGGCCCGACGATGAACGTCAAGGGCACGGCGGCCGGCGGCGGCAATGCCCTGCTAATCCCGATGACCGAGTTCTCGCTTGGTCTTACCGGTGACATCAACGACATCATGAACGCACACAACCTCGCTATGGTCGCGCTTACCTCGCGCTACCAGCACGAGTGCAACTACACCGACGAAGAGCTCACCAGGCGCGGGCTTAAGCGCCTCGATATCGACCCTAAAAATGTCGAGATGGGCTGGGTCATCGACTTCTGCGCCCAGGCGCTTCGCAATATCACAATCGGTCTTGGCGGCAAGAAAGACGGCTATCCGATGTCGTCGCGGTTTGGTATCGCGGTCGGCTCCGAGCTGATGGCGATTCTCGCCGTCTCTAAAGACCTGGCGGACTTGCGTGACCGTTTGGGCAAGATCACCGTCGCTTGCGACCGGACCGGCAAGCCTATCACCACGTCCGACCTGGATGTAGCAGGCGCCATGACGGCCTGGATGCGTAATACAATCAACCCGACGCTCTGTTATTCGGTCGAGGGCCAGCCGATCCTGATCCACGCGGGCCCGTTCGCAAATATCGCCATCGGCCAGAACTCTATTATCTCCGACCGTTTGGCGCTGAAACTCTTCGACTACACCGTAACCGAGTCCGGCTTCGCCGCCGACATCGGCTTCGAGAAATTCTGGAACGTCAAGTGCCGCCTCAGCGGCAACGTCCCGAATGTATCCGTTATCGTCGCGACTATCAGGGCGATGAAGATGCACGGAGGCGGCCCGAAGGTCGTACCGGGACGCCCGCTTCCGGAAGAGTACACCAGGGAGAATCTCGGCTTGGTCGAAAAGGGCTTCGAGAACTTGCGCCACATGATAGGCGTCGTCAAGAAGTCCGGTATCGTCCCGGTCGTCTGCGTAAACGCGTTCTACACCGACACCCAGGCCGAGACCGACTTGGTCAAGAAACTCTGCGACGAGATAGGTGTTCGTTGCGCGAGGTCCGATCATTGGATGTACGGCGGCGAAGGCGCGGCCGAGTTGGCGGATACCGTCATGGATGCCGCTAACGAGCCGTCCAACTACAAACCGCTTTATCCGCTGGAGTTGCCGCTGCGTCAGCGTGTCGAGATGATCGCCAAGGAAGTCTACGGAGCCGACGGCGTTAGCTTCTCGCCGGTTGCCGAGGAAAAAGCGAAGCGCTTCGAGTCGGACCCGCAGTTCGCGGACTACCAGACTATGATGGTCAAGACACACCTGAGCCTCTCGCACGACCCGACACTCAAGGGTGTGCCGAAGGGCTGGACGTTGCCCATTCGCGATGTCCTGGTCTACAGCGGCGCGAAGTTCCTCTGCCCGATGGCGGGCGATATCAGCCTGATGCCGGGGACGGCATCCGACCCGGCTTACAGAAGAGTCGACGTCGACGTAGAGACCGGCGAGGTAAACGGATTGTTCTAGGAGCCGGTTTTACCCTAAAGCAAATGTAGCTTGTAGCTTGTAGCTTGTAGCTTGGGCGGGCCCATGGGAGCCCGCCCAAGCAAAACTTGTCACCGGGTCGAGGTTTTTAAGTCAATAGCCGCACTCTAGCGGGGCTCGAGCTGTGACGGGAGCTTTACAAAAAGTTTGAATTCAGCAGTAGAAAGTCGGTAAGTTTCAATATGCCTAAGGTTTATTTCTACCCCGACAACCGAGGAGTCGAAGTAGAAGAAGGGGAAAACATTATCCGGGCGGCGATGCTGGCCGGGGTTCATATAAATGCATCTTGTGGCGGGACCGGCACCTGCGGAAAGTGTCGTGTCGTCGTCGACAAGGGTGAGGTAATCAAACATGCGACCGCGAAACTCACACCCGAGCAAATCGAGCAGGGCTACGTGCTTGCGTGCACTACGCAAGTCAAAAGCGACATAGAAGTGCGCGTACCGGTCGAGACCCAGATGGGCGACGGCGGGGCGGCCCTCGAGAGAGAGCACCGACCGGTCAGCCGCGGGTCGGTCTTGACCAGCAAAGACCTGAGCGAACTCTTCGGCGATTTCGAATTAGAACCGGCGACACACAGGTACTACATCGAAATCGCGCCGCCGACACTCGAAGACAATCTCAGCGACCTCGAAAGACTCAAGCGTGAGTTGGCGCGGACCTATCAGGTAGGAGATTTTACGGTCGACCTCGACTGCCTGCGGCGGATGGCGGTAAGGCTTCGCGAAGCCGACTGGAAGGTCACCGCGACCATCATGGAGGGCGCCGACGGCGAATGCCCGCGCCTTATCCGGCTCGATTTGGGCGACCGCTCGCGAACGCATTACGGGCTGGCGGTCGACATCGGCACCACCTCGGTCTATGTCGAGCTTATCGACCTCAATACCAGGGAATCGCTTGGAAGGGTGTCTGAATATAACGCCCAGGTCAGCAGTGGCGAAGACATAATATCGCGCATCGTCTATTCGCTCAAGAGCGACGGGCTTGAGAGGTTGCAGGCGCTGGTAGTCCAAACGATAAACGGCCTCATAGACAGGCTCCTCGATAAAACCGGCGTTGAGCGGGATGATATCGTCTACATGGTCGCCGCCGGCAACACGACGATGGTCCAACTCTTCTACGGAATCAACTCTCGCTACATCCGCGAGGAACCTTATATTCCAACGGTTAACTTTACCCCCACGGTTAAAGCGTCCAATCTCGGCGTAAAGATCGCCGACGGCGCCCGGGTCTATTGTATCCCGGGACGGGCGAGCTACGTGGGCGGCGACATCACCTCAGGCCTTTTGGCATCGGGTGTGTATAAGACGGATAAACTCACCCTCTATATAGATGTCGGCACCAACGGCGAGATGGCGCTCGGCAATGATGAATGGCTCCTCTCCTGCGCGTGCTCGGCGGGCCCGGCTTTCGAGGGCGGTTCGGTCAAGCACGGCATGCGTGCGGTAAAAGGCGCGATAGAGACGGTCCGTATCAGCACCGAAACGCTCGAGCCGATGATTTTGACGATCGGCCAGACCAAACCGAAGGGTATTTGCGGCTCGGGCCTGATAGACGCGCTGGCGGAGCTCTTCTTGACCGGCATCATCGACGAAAAGGGCAAGTTCAAACTCGAGCTTGGGCACCCGAGAATCCGCGAAGGCGGAGGCCAGGGCGAGTATGTGCTCGTCTGGGCCGACGAGTCTGCAACGAAAGAGGATATTGTCATCACCGAGGCCGACATCGACAACCTCATCCGCACCAAGGGTGCGATATACGCCGGCATCACTACGCTCTTGGATTCGATGGAGATGCCGGTGGAAGCGATTGAGCGGGTGCTTATAGCCGGTGGTTTCGGGCGCTACTTGGAGCTTGACCAAGCGATTACCATAGGCCTGCTCCCCGAGTTCACAGAAGAACAAGTGATGTATGTCGGTAACGGCTCTCTGATGGGCGCGCATCTGGTGCTCCTGTCGCAGTCCGCGCGCCGTTCGGCTAAGGATATCGCGCAACGGATGACTTACCTGGAGTTGAGCACACACCCCGGCTTCATGGATAATTATGTCTCGGCGTTGTTTCTGCCGCACACCGATATCGGCGCGTTTCCGTTGACGGCGCGGAGAGTCAAAGAGCGTAGCGGCGTCTACGGCAGCCGAGATGTTCGCTAAGGGCTTGGTTGTTGAGATTTGAGTTCAGAGGCCGTAATCTCAAGTTGAGGCCGCGGAAATTGGTAGAGTATACCAGCGGGCGGGGTTTTAATTTAGCTGCATGTGTAGCAAGCGGAAGGTGTTGAGTTTTGAGTTTTACAATCGCGGTCGCCGGTAAGGGCGGCACAGGAAAGACGACATTGACGAGTATGATCATCGGTCATCTCCTGCGAACGGGGAAGACGCCGGTATTTGCGGTCGACGCGGACGCTAACATAAATTTAAACGAGCAGCTCGGCGTAGAGGTCGATTCGACCATCGGCGGGATGCGCGAGGAACTGAAGGTTAAAATCGGGGCCAACGAGGTTCCGGCCGGCATGACCAAAGATATGTATATGGAATATTTGCTCCAGGATACAGTCGTCGAAAGCACCGGATTCGACCTTCTGGTCATGGGTCGCCCGGAGGGGCCCGGATGTTATTGCGCCGCAAACAATATGCTCAGGCGCTACATCGAGATACTCGCGAAGAACTACCCGTATGTGGTCATCGACAACGAAGCCGGAATGGAGCACTTGAGCCGGCGCACGACGCAAAAGATAGACCTGCTGCTCCTGGTCTCCGAGCCGAGCCCGATAGGGATAATGACTGCGGCCCGGATTCGCGATTTAGCTAAAGAGATGGAAGTAAGCGTGAAGCAAGTCGGTCTCATTATCAATAGAGTCAACGGGGAACTCCCCGCCCGCCTGATGGAAGAGGCGGAGAGCCAAAACCTGGATGTCTTGGGGACGGTCCCGCTCGACGACACCGTCTTCGAGCATGCGCTCAACCGTATCCCGGCGGTCAAGATCCCCGAGAGTTCGCCTGCGGTGCAGGCAATAGACAATATACTTGGCAAGTTGGACATCTAACCGAGGAGGAATGTGAATGACGGCTAAAATTATTGACGGTAAAGCTATTTCGGCCCAAATCCGGGCTGAGCTTGTCGAAGAGGTAAAGAAGCTCCAGGCGGAAACCGGTGTTACTCCGGGTCTCGCGGTGGTTCTGGTCGGAGAGGACCCGGCATCTAAGGTCTATGTCGGCCAAAAAGAGAAAGCCTGTGAAGAGCTGGGGCTCGTATCGAAGAAGTTTGTCCTTTCGGCGGAAGCATCCGAGCAAGAGTTGCTCGACCTCGTTGAGAAGTTAAACAACGACCCGGAAGTCGACGGTATTCTCGTTCAGTTGCCGCTGCCCAAACAGATAGACGAGAACAAGGTCATCGCGGCTATCAATCCCGACAAAGACGTCGACGGGTTTCATCCGGTAAACGTCGGCCGTTTAGTAATTGGGACAGAGGGCTTCAAGCCTTGCACCCCGTATGGCGTTATCCACCTGCTAAAGAGGTCTAACGTTGAGCTTGCGGGAGCCGAGGCTGTCGTCGTGGGCCGGAGCAACATCGTCGGCAAGCCGGTCGCGCTGATGCTCCTGCAGGAGAGCGCTACCGTCACCGTCTGCCACTCGAAGACGAAAGACCTCGGCGAGGTATGCCGCCGCGCGGATGTTCTCGTCGTCGCGACGGGGCGCCCGAACATGATCACCGCGGATATGGTAAAAGACGGCGTCGTCGTAATCGATGTCGGCGTTAACCGCCTCGATACCGGCAAACTCCGCGGCGACGTCGATTTTGAGGCGGTCTCGCGGAAGGCTTCCGCCATAACCCCGGTTCCGGGCGGAGTGGGCCCGATGACCATTGCCATGTTGATGTACAACACGGTAAACTCGGCAAGACGCCGCGCCGGCGTCCCGGTTCTTGCATAGCGAGGGGCACGACCGGGTGCGAACCCGGTGCTTTTGCGGCAAGGGTTGCGCACAACGCTCGCGTAATCGGCGCCCGCGATGGGTGCGGCACATATAGACTATAAGAGGAAGTTTCGAAGAAGGGGGAGAACATATGGCAATTCAGGCACCGACTGAATCATACACCGGTAAGATCAGGGAATTAGTCTTGGGTTCCGATACCCAAGTGGCCGTCGGTGGCGAGAACACACTGCCGTTTTACGGATTTGAAGGCAACATTCCCAACGGGCCAAAAATCGCGATGGAGGTATTTGATACCGCGCCGTCCGATTGGGCCGAGGAGTTAGAAGCGGTCCTCGGCGACGTATGGGGAGACCCGGTCGCGTGGGCGAAGAGGTGCGAGAGCGAGTTCGGCGCGGACATGATATGCTTGCAGCTCGCCGGGACCGACCCGAACGGCGCAAACAGGAGCGCTGAGGACGCGGTCGCGACCGTCAAGGCTGTTATGGACGCGGTGAAGATTCCGCTAATCATCTACGGCAGCGGTAATGCGGACAAAGATAGCGAAGTCTTGAAAGCGGTAGCCGAGGCGACTCAGGGCAAAAATGTCGTCATCGGCCCGGCCGTCGAGGATAACTACAAATCGGTCGCCGCCGCGGCGATGGGCTTTAATGCGAAGGTAGCGGGCGAGACCCCGATCGACGTCAACATGGCTAAGCAGCTCAATATTCTCATGAGCAACCTCGGAGTGCCTGTCGAGAACCTTCTTGTCGACCCGTCGACCGGCGCTCTCGGATACGGTCTCGAGTACTGTTTCTCGGTCAACGAGCGCATCAAACTCGCGGCGCTGACCCAGAACGACAACATGCTCCAATCGCCGACCATCAGCAACCTCGGCAAAGAGGTATGGAAGGCCAAAGAGGCCAAAATCACGCGGGAAGAGGCGCCGCAGTGGGGCGACCAGAAAAAGCGCGGCATCCTCTGGGAGACGCTGACCGCGGTCTCCGTTATGATGGCCGGAGCGGATTTGCTCATCATGAGGCACCCGGAGGCGGTCAAGCTTATCAAGCAGACCATCTCGGAGCTAATGGTTTAAGATAGTAAGTATCAGTTAGGGAAGCACGCGGCCGACCGAAGTCGGGCCGCAAAGATCACTAGATCGAAAGTAAGGAGAGATTATGTCAGACAAGATCAGAAGCGTGGATCCGGCGACAATCGAGATGCTGGAGAAAATCGGCGACATGTCGACCATGTTCAGCCGAGCCGAGGAGATGAGGGCTTGTACCTTCGGCTCCGAAGGAAGCTGCTGCCGGATTTGCGCCATGGGCCCATGCCGCCTTGGCGGAAAAAGCAAAAACGGCAGAGAAAAAACCGGTGTCTGCGGTGCGACTATGCACACCGTCGCCGCCCGTAATCTCGCGCGCTCCGTCGCCGCCGGTGCGTCCGCACACGCGGACCATGGTCGTGCGGTAGCTATGACGTTCCTCGCCGCCGCTAAAGGTGAGGCGCCGGGCTACGGAATCAAAGACGAAACAAAATTGATGGTGGTTGCAGGCCATTTCGGTATCGAGACCGAAGGCAAGACCGTCCAAGAGGTCGCTATCGCTCTCGGCGAGGCCGCACTCGCGGAGTACGGCAAACAAGACGGCACCCCGATGATGTACGTCAAACGTGCCACCGAGAAGCGCAAGAAAATCTGGGACGAGCTTCAAATCTTCCCGCGCGGTTTCGACCGCGAGGTCGTGCAGCTCATGCACCAGACACACGCCGGAACCGACCAGGATGCCGAGCATATCCTGATGTCGTCGATCCGCTGCGCGCTCGCTGACGGCTGGGGCGGCTCCATGATGGCGACCGACCTATCGGATATCATGTTCGGCACGCCGAAGCCGCTTCGCGCAGAGGCGAATCTCGGTATTTTGAAAGAGAAAGAAGTAAATATTATCCTCCACGGCCACGAGCCGCTTCTCTCGGAGAAGATCGTCGACCTTGCGACCAGCCCGGAGATGATAGAGTATGCCAAGAGCAAGGGTGCCGAGGGCATCACGCTCGGCGGTATCTGCTGTACCGGCAACGAGGTCTTGATGCGTCGCGGCGTTGGCCCGGCCGGTAACGTTCTCCAGCAGGAACTCGCTATCGCGACCGGTGTCGTCGATGCGATGATCGTCGACGTCCAGTGCGTCTTCCAGGGTCTCGTCGAGATCGCCGAGAAGTACCATACCAAAGTAATCACGACCAATGAGCGCGCGTTGATGACCGGCGCCGAGCACATCCAGTTCGATGAGCACAACGCGATAGAGACCGCCAAGACCATCGTCAAGGCGGCGGTCGATAACTTCGCGAACCGCAAGGGCGAAGTCTTCATCCCCGACCACAAGAAACCGATGGTCGCCGGCTTCAGCCACGAGTACATCAAATACATGCTCGGCGGCAAGTTCCGCGGCTCGTTCCGTCCGCTAAATGACGCCATCATCAGCGGCCGTATCCAGGGTGCGGCGGCCATCGTCGGGTGCAACAACCCGCGTACCACGCACGACGATTCACATAGGTTCCTCATTGAGGAATTTATTAAACGTGATATTCTCGTCGTCGTGACCGGTTGCGCCGCGCAAGGCGCCGCAAAAGCCGGCTATCTGACGCCCGAGACGATGGAGATGGCAGGCCCGGGTCTCAAGGAGATTTGTGAGACCGTCGGTATCCCGCCGGTACTCCATCTCGGCTCCTGCGTCGACAACAGCCGCATACTCACCGTCCTCAACGAGATCGTCGCCGAAGGCGGCCTTGGCGAAGACGTAAGCGACCTGCCGGCAGTCGGCATGGCTCCCGAGTGGTATTCGGAGAAAGCGCTCACCATCGCACTCTACTGTGTCGCCAGCGGCGCGGATGTCATCTTCGGCGGCGTCGGGGCGCCGTATCGCGCGAGCACAGAGATGATGAGCCTCACGACCGAGGGCTTTAAAGAGAAGTTCGGCGCGACGTTTGAATTCTACCCGACAAAAGAGGAGATTCTCGAAGCGACGGTCAACAAGATTCAAGCGAAGAGAAAAGCTCTGGGTATCGATACCCAGAAAGAAAGAGTCCTCTTCGATATGGAGATGAGGAGGGAACTGAATGTCTAAGATTATTGCAACCTCAGCTATCAGGGGCGCGCATGAGACCGTCAATCTCGCGGAAGCGAAGATTAAAGAGGCTATCGATTCTAAAGGCGCGAATCATGAAGTAGCGTTCCCGAATACCGGCTACTTTCTCCCGGTCATCTACGCGTTGACCGGTGAGAAGGTCGAGAAAGTCTCCGATATGGAGAAAGTTCTCAAAATCGCGAAGGACCTCCTTCCGGAGGAGCCGAGCGAGAGCCTGTGGCTCCCGTACCTCGGCGGTACTCTGGATGCGGGCATCGCGACGCTCTTCGGCGCCGAGATGATAATGGCGCTTCGCTACATCGGCATCGGTGACGCGCCCGTGACCGACCTCTACGTCGGCGCCGCCGATGATGTCATCATGCGCGCCCGAGGCGTCGAGTTCGTGGATGGTTCGGCTCCGGGTTTTGCCGCGATAGTCGGCGCCGCCCCCAGCGTTGAACAGGCCGTTTCTATGGCTCGCGACCTGCAGCAGAAGAACCTCTATACCTTTATCGCCGGCTCGACCGACGGCGTATGCTTCGCCGACCAGCTCGTCGAGGGCGGCGTGGAAATCGGTTGGGATACCCGTCTCGTCCCGTTCGACCCGCACGTCTACGGGCATATCTACTCGATTGGTTTCGCCACCAGGGCCGCTATGGCCTTCGGCGGTGTCCAGCCGGGCGATTATGAGAGAACCCTTCGTTACAACAAGAACCGCGTCTTCGCGTTCGTCGTCGCACTCGGTGAAGTCGACCCGGTCAAATACGCGGCGGCCGCCGGCGCCATCAACTATGGTTTCCCGGCAATCGCCGACACCAATATCCCGGAAATACTTCCGACCGGTGTCTGTACCTACGAGCATGTCGTCGCAAACGTGCCGTTTGAGGACATCATCCAGAAAGCAATCGAAGTTCGCGGCTTGAAGATCAAAATCGACAAGGTGCCGATTCCGGTCGCCTACGGCGCGGCCTTCGAGGGTGAGCGTATCCGTAAGGATGATCTCTACTGCGAGTTCGGCGGCTCCAAGAGCGAAGCATTCGAGCTTCTGCAGATGAAAGATATGGATGAGGTAGAGGACAACAAGATAGAGCTTGTCGGTCCCGACCTTAAAGACATGGAAGAGAAGAAGGCGTACCCGATGGCAATCGTCGTCGATGTCGCCGGCCGCAAGATGCAAAAAGACTTCGAGCCGATTCTCGAGCGCCAGATACACCATCTCATCAACGGGGCGGAGGGCGTCATGCACGTCTCTCAGCGTGATGTTATGTGGATTCGCGTCGGCAAGAAAGCCGTCGAAAAAGGCTTCGGACTCGCCGACATCGGCCGCATCCTGCACACCAAGATACTCAACGAGTTCCCGGCAATCGTCGACAAGGTCCAGGTGACAATCTACACCGAAGCCGAAAAAGTCCACGAACTGCTCGAGATAGCCCGCAAGGAGTATCACGACCGCGATGAGCGCGTCTCGGGCTTGACCGACGAGAACGTCGATACGTTCTACAGCTGCACGCTCTGCCAGTCGTTCGCCCCGACCCACCTCTGCATCATCACACCGCAGCGCCTGGGTCTGTGCGGCGCTTACAACTGGCTCGACGGCAAGGCATCCTTCGAGATCAACCCGACCGGCCCGAACCAGCCTGTCCTCAAGGGCGAGACCCTAAACGAGGAAAAAGGCGAGTGGGCGGGGATCAACGAGTATCTCGCACGCGCGTCGAACGGCGCTATCCAGAGGCTCTATGCCTACTCCATGATGGAGAACCCGATGACCTCCTGCGGTTGCTTCGAGGCCATCATCGCCCATCTGCCGCTCGTCGACGAGGATACCGGAGATGTCAGAAGCGGCTTCATGGTCGTCAACCGCGACTATGCGGGCCAGACCCCGTTCGGTATGACCTTCTCGACCATGGCGGGCCTTGTCGGCGGCGGTCTGCAAAACCCGGGTATGGCCGGCGTTGGAAAGTACTTCCTCGGCAGCCCGAAATTCCTATCGGCCGACGGCGGTTTCGCCCGCGTCGTATGGATGCCGAAAGAGCTTAAAGAACAGCTCGCCGGTATCCTCGAAGGGCAAGCGGAGCGCGTCGGCGACCCCGACTTTCTCAACAAGATAGCGGATGAGACGAATGCGCTCACCATGGAAGATGTCATGACGTTTGCGAAGTCCAAGAACCATCCGGCGCTCGCGTTGGATATGCTCGGCTAATATAGACTCGACGCGGGAGGCGGGGCGCTTTGCCGCGCCCCGCTCCGCGTGATTTTTTTCTAGCGATGGCCGTATGGCCGAATGAACGATTAACCTTTGTGGAGGTGAGTGAATGTGGCTTTAACCGGAATGGATATTTTTAAACAGCTCCCAAAGACTAACTGCGGCGAGTGTGGGATTCCCACCTGTTTGGCGTTCGCGATGAAGCTTGCCGCCGGCGGCGCTTCTCTCGAACAGTGCCCGCACGTTAGTGAGGAAGCAAAAGCACTGCTCTCCGAGGCGTCCGCGCCTCCGATGCGCGGTGTGACGATAGGTGAGGGTGAATACGCGCTCAAGATTGGTGAGGAACTCGTAATGCACAGGCACGAGAAGACCTTCTTTAACCCGCCGGGCCTGGCACTCCTTGTTGAGGATACGGAAGACGGCGCGGCCGTCGACGCGAAACTAGCCGCGCTAAAGGAGGCTACCTATGAGCGTGTCGGCCAGACGTTGCGCGCCGACCTAGTCGCGGTCAAGAACTCTTCGGGTGACGCGAGCACCTTTAGCGATATGGTGAAAAAAGTAATGGCGGGCATCTCATACCCGCTTGTTTTAATGGCGGACGCGGCGGCTATAGATGCCGCGATGTCGGCCGCCGGCCCCGTAAAACCATTGCTCCATGCGGCGACCGCCGACAACCTCGACGCGATGGCGGCGCTTGCCAAGAAATACGGCGCTCCGCTCGCCGTCAAACCGGCCTCCCTCGATGAGCTGGCCGAGTTGACGACGAAACTCGCCGGCATGGGCCTTAAAGACCTCGTCATCGATATGGGTACGCGCACCCTAAAAGAGACCTTCCAGAACCTGGTCTTTACGCGGCGCCTGGCTCTCAAGAAGAAACAGCGCCCGTTCGGGTATCCGACTATAACGTTCCCCGCCGAGGAGACAGCGGACGATATGATGGAGACCGTCCACGCGGCCGTCTACACCATCAAGTACGGCGGTATCATGGTGCTCAAAGACCTCAGCCCAGAGAAGGCCTATGCCCTCTACGTCTTGAGGCAGAACGTATATACAGACCCGCAGCGTCCGATGCAGGTCGATCAGGGCGTCTACCCGATAAACAACCCGACCGAGGACTCGCCGTTCCTGGTCACTACCAACTTCTCGCTTACATATTTCATCGTTTCGAGCGAGGTTGAAGGAAGCAAGATGCCGGCGTGGCTCGGTATCGTCGATGTCGACGGCCTCTCGACGCTTACCGCGTGGGCGGCCGGCAAATTCGTGCCGGAGAGAATCGCCGCCTTCGTCAACAAGAGCGACATTCTCGAAAAGATCAAGCATAAGACCGTCGTTATTCCGGGCTATGTCGCACAGATAAGCGGCGAACTCGAAGAAGAACTCCAGGGCTGGAAGATAGTCGTCGGCCCGCGTGAAGCGGCCGATATCCCGGCCTTCCTGAAGAGTTTTCAGACGGTTACGGTTTAGTTTACATATGAGGGACGAACCATTAGTGGGTTAGCGATAAGCCGATCACTAACCCACTAATGTCATCTCGGTTGCGGCGTAATAGTTGAGAATTGCAAATTATTGGGGAGTCGAGCGATTTGCAATTCGACAATTAATATTCTTCGATCAATCATCTTTTTTGTAGTAGTGAGTAGAGGAAAGGTTGCTACTATGGCGAGTGAAGCTACGAACGTAAATTCTCAGAGCGAAGCCTTTGAGACATGGATAAAAGACCAGCCGCTCAAGCCGCCGTGCGCAAGCGCGTGCCCGGTCAACGCGGATATCCAGTCGTTTGTGAGCCTTGTTGCCCAGGGCAGGTTCAAGGAGTCGCTGGAAGCGGTGCGGGAGCGCTGCACATTGCCGGGCTCGCTTGGACGCATCTGTCACCACCCGTGCGAGGGCGAGTGCCGTCGCAACGACGTGGAGGGCGCGGTAAACATCAGGGCCATCAAACGTTTTGCATCGGATGTCTGCGCGGATGAACCCGCCTCGGACGCGGTTCCGAAGACGCGGGGCAAGCGGGTCGCCATCATCGGCGGCGGCGTCGCCGGATTGACCGCCGCTTACGACCTGGCCAAGGACGGCTTCGATGTCACAATCTACGAGCAAAACGACGCCTGCGGCGGCGCGATATATACCGGCGTTCCCAAATACCGCCTCCCAAAAGAGGTTGTCGCGCGGGATGTCGCGGCTATCGAGTCGCTCGGGGTGACGATTAAGACGAACACCGCCATCGGCAGGGACGTCGCCTTCGACGACCTCGCCAAAGACTACGACGCGGTCCTTATAGCCATCGGCCTCACGGTGAGCAGGGGTATCCCGATACCCGGCCACGACGCCGACGGCGTCCTCTTGGCGCTGCCGGTCTTAAAAGAGGCCAACTTCAATGATAACGCCGTCATCGGCAAGCGGGTCGTCGTCATCGGCGGCGGCAACGTCGCGTTCGACGTGGCGCGCTCGGCGAAGCGTATGGGTGCCGAGGAGGTCAGTCTCTGCTGCCTCGAGTGCGAGGACGAGATACCGGCGTTCAGCTGGGAGCTGGGCGAAGCGCGCGAAGAAGGTATAATTATCAACCCCTCTTGGGGCCCGAAAGAGATAAGGGTCGAGGACGGCAAGGTGTCGGCGATAAGCTTTAAGCGCTGCTCGCGCGTCTTCGACGAAAAAGGCATCTTCAACCCGGCCTATGACGAGAACGAGATTCTCGGAATCGAGGCGGACAATGTGGTCTTCGCCATCGGCCAGGGCGCCGATATGAACGGCTTTACCGGGACCTCGCTCGAGGTCGACGAGCGCGGCCGCATCGAGTGGGATGCGCTAACCCTCAAGACCAACCTCCCGAACGTCTTCGCGTCCGGTGAGGTCGTCACCGGCCCCGGTTCCGCCGTCGCGGCGATGCGAAACGCGCACCACGCCGCCACCGCCATCGAGCGTTTTTTGACCACCGGCACCGCCGGCGCGGTTGTCGTGCCCGAGCCGCTCGCTATCGGCAGGCTTCCGCGGCACACCGTCGACGCGATAGTGCGCAGAGAGAAGAACCATGTCCCCGTCGTCGACCCGGCGGAGCGCGTCAAGAGCTTTGTGGAGGCCGAGGGCGGCTTCGATATCGATATGGCTATCTACGAGGCGGGGCGCTGCATGAACTGCGGGCGCGGCGCCGAGATAATCGCCGAGAAATGCGCGGCTTGTCTGACCTGCGTGCGGGTCTGCCCGTTCGGCGCGCCGTATATCACCGAGGCGCGCGTAGCCGGTTTCAATTGGGATAGCTGCCAGTCCTGCGGCATTTGCGCGGCGGAATGCCCCGGCATGGCGATACATGTCGGCTTCAATGATGATACACTTATAAATGAGCGGATAGACGCGGCTACGAGCGGTATCGTTGCCTTCGGCTGCCAGCTTGGCAAGCCCGAGATATATAACCCGGTCTCCAAGGCGACATCCGCGCCGCCCGGTCTCAACTTCGTAAAACTGATGTGCGCGAGTCGCCTCGACATGCGGCACATCCTGCGCGCGATTGAGAACGGTGTCGACGGCGTGGCCGTCATGGCCTGCCCCGATGACAAATGCCGCTATCGCAAGGGCGTCAACTGGGCCGAGGTTCGCGCCAATCGCGTGAAGCGGCTCCTCGACGAGATAGGCATCGGCGGTGAGCGCGTCGAGTTCATGGGCTCGTTCGCGACCCCGGAAGAGGCGCGGCAAGCTATAGGTGCGTTCAGGGCCGCGCTCGCCGAGCTGGGGCCGAATCCTCTCAATAAAGTGATGGTGAAATAAGATGATTGTTGCGGAGCCAAAGAGCCTGGATGAGATAGAAGCTATGGTCGACGGATATGACCGCGTCCTTATGGTCGGTTGCGGTACCTGTGTAGAGGTCTGCCTTACCGGCGGCGAGCGCTCCGTCAACCTCACCGCGACCGCCCTGCGCCTCGCGCGCAAGGTCGACGGGCGCGATATCGAGGTCGGCGAGCAGACCGTCATCCGCCAATGCGATTTCGAATACCTCGATGAGGTCAAAGATACCGATAAGTACCAAGCCATCGTCTCCCTGGCGTGCGGTGTCGGGATTCAGGGCATCGCCCGAAAGTTCCCGGATTTGCCGGTCTTCCCCGGGGTCAACACGACCTTTATGGGGTTCAACGAAGAGTACGGGTACTATACCGAGATGTGTAAAGGCTGCGGCGAGTGTATTTTGCACTTGACCGGCGGCGTTTGCCCGGTCGCCCGCTGCGCGAAGAGCCTGCTCAACGGGCCGTGCGGCGGCACCAACAACGGCAAGTGTGAGATAGGAAACGATAAGGACTGCGGTTGGGTCCTTATCTATAATAAGATGGAGCAGCTCGGCACGCTCGACAAGTTTATGGAGATAAACATGCCCAAGAACTACGGCAAAGCCGGGAATATCCGCTCGATGGATTTGAGGAAGTAGGAGGGTAGCACAGTGGGATTTAAAGAAGAGATTCAAAGTGGGAATTTTGTGGTCACCGCTGAAGTCGGCCCTCCGAAAGGCACCGACATCAGCGAGATGGTTCATCATATTAAAGGACTAAAAGGCAAGGTAACGGCGCTCAACGTCACCGATAACCAGAGCGCGGTCATGCGTATCTGCACTCTGGCGACGGCTAAAGAGATCATGGACATCGGTATCGAGCCGATTTATCAGATGACCTGCCGCGACCGGAACCGCCTGGGGCTCCAATCCGACCTGCTCGGTGCGGCCATCATGGGGATTAAGAACGTCCTCGCGCTCACCGGCGACCATCCGGTCCTCGGCGACCACAAGGACGCCAAAGCGGTCTTCGATATCGAGTCGGTTCAGCTCCTCGAGGTCATCAACGGCCTAAACGAAGGGCGCGACATGGCCGGACTCGAGCTGCGAGGCGCGACCGATTTCTTCGCGGGCGCGATTGTGACGCCCGAGTCGATTCCGTTCGAGCCGCAGCTCGCTAAGTTTAAGAAGAAGGTCAACGCCGGCGCCAAGTTCTTTCAGACGCAGGCCATATACGATATGCCCAAGTTCATGACCTTCATGGAGCGGGCCAAAGAACTCGATGTGCCGATTCTCGCGGGTATCTTGCTCTTGAAATCGGCCGGTATGGCTAAGTATCTCAATAAGTTTGTGGCCGGTGTTTCAGTGCCGCAAGAGCTTATAGATCAACTCGCGCCGCTCAAGGGCGAAGACGTGCTCAAGAAGGGTATCGAGATAGCGGGCGACCAAATCGCCCAGCTAAAAGATGTCTGCGCGGGTGTCCATGTAATGGCCATCGGCGCTGAAGACAGGGTGCCGGATATTTTAGCCGCGGCCGGCTTATAGGATCAAGGGTAAGGGCCGGCTCCCGTAGCTCGGCCCCTAAGGACCGATGTTTTTAATGTATTGACAACTTTAATTTGGCGGGATGATGTAGAGTGAAAATAGCGGTAACCGGTAAGGGCGGCGTCGGCAAGACGACAGTCGCCGCGGGCCTGGCAAGGCTTCTTGCGCAAGAGGGCTACAATGTCATAGCAATCGACGCCGACCCGGACGCCAATCTGGCCGCGGCGCTCGGCATCGACCCGACCGCCGCCGCAAATATAGTGCCGATCGCCGGGATGAGCGAGCTTATCGCCGAGCGCACGGGCGGCGTACCGGGGACCATGGGGGGCTTTTTCAAGCTCAACCCCAAGGTCGACGATATCCCGGATGAACTCAGCGTCGAGGCCGACGGGGTAAAACTCCTCGTTCTCGGCACGGTGGAGTCGGGCGGCGCGGGGTGCATCTGTCCCGAATCGACGATGCTCAAAGCGCTTTTAAAGCACGTCATCGTGGGGCGCAACGAAGCGGTCATCATGGATATGGAGGCCGGCATCGAGCACCTCGGGCGCGGCACCAGCCAGTCGGTCGATGCGATGTTAATCGTGATAGAGCCGGGCCAGCGGAGCATCCAGACCGCGCGCCAGATTGAAAAGTTGGCGAAAGACTTAGGCATACCGCGCATCTTTCTCGTCCTCAACAAGGTACACGACCGCGACGAGGAAGAGACGATGCGCAAGCATATACCGGATTTACCGGTAATCGGCACACTTCGCGAGAGCGAGACGATACGCAAGGCGGACCTCGAGGGGAAATCACCGTTCGACAGCGACGCGGAGTATGTCGAGGATATACGGGCCATCAAAGAGCGGCTCCAGGCCGAAATCGGCGAGAGCGACGCGTAGCCGTATTGCATATTCGAGAGCAACCGGGGTCTTGAGCCTTGATACGAGAGGGCGCAGCGAGACGCGACAAACACCATGATTCATCGCGTCGCCGCAGTTCTCTAACGATATGTAGGGGTGCGGGACTGCTCGAGTTTCCGGTATCTGATATACAAAGCTTACGAGGGAAGGAGAAACAAGTATGCTGATTATTGCCGAGAAGATTAATATTATGTCGAAGACGATTGGTCCGGCTATGCGCGAGCGCAATGCCAAACCTATCCAGGACTTGGCGCTCGCCGAGGTCGCGGGCGGCTCGCGTTGCCTTGACCTTAACCTTGGGCCGGCGACCAAAGACGGTTCGGCTATGATGGAATGGCTCGTTAAGACAGTCGAGGAGGTTGTCGACGACTCTATCCAACTATGCCTCGATACCAAGAACACCGAGGCGATGGAGGCGGGCCTCAAAGTGGTCACCAAGCACAAACCGATGATCAACTCGACCAACGCCGACGAGGACGTGCTCGACAAGTACATGCCGATGGCGGCGACATTCGACGCCGATATCATCGCGCTCGCTATGACCTCCGCCGGTATCCCGCGTGACTGCAACGAGCGCCTTGTAAACGCCGCGACCATCATGGGTAAAGCGATGGAGCACGGCGTGGGCCTCGAGAGAATCTACCTCGACCCGCTCGTTCTGCCTATCGGGGTGGCCCAGATGGATGCGATGGAGGTCGTTGAGACCATCCGCCAATTCCAGATGCTCAACGACCCACCGATGAAATCGGTCGTCGGTTTGAGCAATATTTACAACGGTACGCCGAAGGACCTTCACACGCGCTTCGGCTACACCTTCATGACGATGCTGGCAGCCGCGGGTCTTACCGCCGCAATCGCCGACTCGCTCGACAAAGAACTGATGTCGGTCGTCAAGACCGTCGAGGTTCTCAAGAACGAGATGCTCTACGCCGCGTCATACCTCGATGACATTCTTGGCGCGAAGGCCGAAGCGTAATAGGCGGTTCACGATATGAGTGAGTAATCGACGAATAGAAGGACGGAGAGGAGAGGGCGGACTACGCGTCCGCCCTTCCGATACGTCTTCTGCGCATAAGAAAATATCGCCGAGCATCGGCGGCGCGCGAGTTTTTCTTGTTTTCAGAAGACCTAGGCACATCTTTATCTGATCTTAAAAGCTGGGAGGACTTATGTCGGAGACACTGGTACGCGAACAACTCAACATAACAATAGACGGGGAGTCCCTTATGGCTCAGTCGGGCCAGACTATCCTCGACGTTGCGCGGGCACGCGGGGTCTATATCCCGAGCCTCTGCGGCGACCCGCGCCTCAAACCGAATGAGCGCTGCGGCATGTGTGTCGTAGAGGTGTCCGGTGAAAGCGAGCCCGTCAAGGCATGCGCGACCGCGCTAGTCGAAGGCATGAGCGTGCGCACCGACACCCCCGCGCTCATCGACATACGAAAGAGCCGCCTCAAGGAACTCTTTGCCGACCACTGGGCCGACTGCATCGCGCCCTGCACTCTGGCCTGCCCGGCGGGGACCGACGCCCAGGGCTACATCGGCCTCATCGCGCGGAAACGCTACCGCGACGCGGTAGAGCTTATAAAGCGGACCAACCCGCTCCCCGGCATCATCGGGCGGGTCTGCACCCGTCCCTGTGAGGATGTGTGCCGGCGCAACCTGGTGGAAGAGCGCATCAGCATCTGCTGGCTCAAGCGATTCACCGCCGACCGGGATAAATTCTCGGCGATGCGCTTTCGCCCCGATGTAAAGCCCGCGACCGGCAAGAAGGTCGCTATCATCGGCGCCGGTCCGGCCGGCCTCTCATGCGCGTATTACCTCGCCATCGAGGGCCATAAACCGGTCATCTTCGAGGCGATGCCCCAGGCCGGCGGTATGCTCCGCTACGGCATCCCCGCCTATCGTCTCCCGAAAGACATTATCGACGACGAGGTCCACGAGATACTCGAACTCGGCGCGGAGCTTCATACCAACAAACGCCTCGGCGCGGACTTCACAATAGAGGAGCTACAAAACGAATACGACGCGGTCTTTCTCGGTATCGGCGCACAGGCCGGCACGAAGATGTGGATTGAGAACGAAGATATTCCCGGCGTGATGAGCGGCGTCGATTTTTTGCGCTCCATCGGCCTCAACGACCCGATAAAAATCGGAAAAACAGTTGCCGTAGTCGGCGGCGGAAACGTTGCTATCGACGCGGCGCGAAGCTCGCTTCGTCTCGGCGCCGAGAAGGTCTACCTTATCTACCGCCGCGGCCGCGCTGAGATGCCGGCCCATGATATAGAGATAGAAGAGGCCGAGCACGAGGGCGTCGAACTATTGCTCCTGGCGAACCCGACCCGCGTCATCGGCACGGATAGGGTCGAGGCGGTCGAGTGTGTGCGGATGGCGCTTGGCGAACCCGACGCATCGGGGCGCCGCCGTCCCGAGCCGCAGGCGGGGAGTGAGTTCGTTCTCGAAGTCGATAATCTCATCGCCGCAATCGGCCAGGCCATCGACGGCACCGGCGCGGAAGGCGCGATGGACGGAAAATATATGGCGGCCGATGCCGCCACCACGCAGACCTCGCTTACCGGCGTCTTTGCGGCGGGTGACGCGGTGACCGGCCCCGACGCCGCTATCCAGGCGGTCGCCGGCGGTCGCGACTCCGCGTTTGCGATAATCCAATACCTCGACGGCAAAGAGATAGACCTGGGCGCGCGGACGCCCTTTAGCGCGGCGCGCGGCGGGGTCACGAAAGAAGACCTCGGCGTATCGGGAGTCGCGCGTGTAAAAATGCCCGACCTCGAGACGGCTAAAAGACTCGGTGTCGGCAACTTCACCGAGGTCGAATTGGGCCTGAGCGAGGAAGACGCGCTTAAGGAAGCGGAGCGTTGCCTCGAGTGCGGCTGCATCAAACAGAACGACTGTGACCTGCGCGACGCCGCCATAACTTACGAGATTGAGCCGAGCGACGACTATGCGGCCATGCGCCGTTTCAAGATAGACAAGAGCCACCCCATCGTCTTACGCGACCAGAACAAGTGTATCCAGTGTCAAAAGTGCGTCGATATCTGCGATTCGGTGGTCGGGGCTTTTGCGCTAGAGTACCGGGAGGGTGAAAACGATATCGTGCCGACCGGCAATATCCCGCTCGCCGAGACCAAATGCGAAGCGTGCGGCCAGTGCATCTCGGCTTGCCCGACCGCGGCGCTCGTCGAGAACCGGCCGAAATTCGCCCGCGAGTTTCTCTGGCCGCCCGCGGTTACGACAACGACCTGTACTTATTGCGGAGTCGGCTGCACGCTCGAACTCAACACCGACCGCACCGGCAAGGTCTTTCGTGTGACGCAAACGCTGGGCGAGGGAGTCAACAAGGGCAACCTCTGCGGCAAAGGCCGCTTCGGCTACCATTTTATCGGTCACCCCGACCGCCTGACCCACCCGCTGATGCGAAAAGACGGCAAGCTGGTCAAAGTCTCTTGGGTCGAAGCGATAAACACGGTAGCCGGGAGGCTCTACGATGTGAAGAGCACCTATGGGGCGGACACGGTGGCCGGGTTTACCTCGGCCCGCTGCACCAGCGAGGAGAACTATCTCTTCCAGAAGCTTCTGCGGGCGGTGATCGGCACCAACAACGTCGACCACTGCGCCAGGTTGTGACACTCCGCTACTGTGGCCGGTCTGGCCAAAGCGTTTGGTAGCGGTGCGATGACCAACACCATCGAGGACCTGGCGGAAGCCGACGTCATCCTCGCGATAGGAACGAATACGACCGAAGCGCACCCCATCATCGGCTATCAGATGAAGAAGGCGGTACGCGAGCGCGGCGCGAAGATAATCGTAGCCGACCCGCGCCGCATCCCGCTCGTCGACTTCGCCGAGATATGGCTGGCGCAGAGACCAGGCACCGATGTCGCCCTGCTCAACGGTCTCATGAACGTCATTCTCTCCGAAGGCCTGGCCGACCGCGACTTCATCGCGGAACGCACCGAGGGCTTTGCGGAACTCGAAGTCGTCTTGCCGAAATATACCCCCGATGTGGTGGGGAAGATAACCGGCGTTGCCGCCGAAGATATCAGGCAAGCGGCCAGGCTCTACGCGAATGCCGGGCGCGCGGCTATCTGCTACACCATGGGCATTACCCAGCACACCTCGGGTACGGACAATGTGTTGGCCATCGCGAATCTCGCGATGATCACCGGCAACCTCGGCAAGCGGGGCGCGGGCGTAAATCCGCTGCGTGGCCAGAACAACGTCCAGGGTGCGTGCGATATGGGCGGCTTGCCTAACGTATTAACCGCATACCAGCCGGTCGCCGATGAGGCGGTGCGCGAGAAGTTCGAAAAGGCGTGGGGCGTCGAACTCTCGCCGAACCCGGGTTTAACCCTCTCGGAAGTAACAAAAAAAGCCGGCGAAGGCGAGATAAAGGCGCTCTATATCATGGGTGAGAACCCGGCGCTCTCCGACCCGGACAGCACCCACGTCAAGGAGGCGCTCGAGAAACTCGATTTCCTGGTGGTGCAGGATATCTTCCTCACCGAAACGGCGGAGTTGGCCGATGTCGTCCTGCCGAGTGCGTGTTTCGCGGAGAAGGACGGCACTTTCACCAACAGTGAGCGGCGGGTGCAGCGCGTGCGCAAAGCGACCGAGCCGCCGGGTGAGGCAAAGCCCGACTGGCGGATAATCGCGGAAATCGGCCTCGCGCTTCGCTACCCGATGCATTATGAGTCGGCCGAGGAGATATATGAAGAGATGCGAAAGCTTACCCCGAGTTACGCCGGTATCAGCTACGAGCGTCTTGAGAAGGGCGGCCTGCACTGGCCGTGCCCGACCGAGGAGCACCCGGGAACACCCATCCTGCACACGCAGGGCTTCACAAGGGGTAAGGGGCTCTTCCACGCGGTCGACCACCGGGCGCCGGCAGAAGAAGCGGACGAGGAATATCCGATGATACTGACTACCGGGCGCAGCCTGTGGCAGTATCACACCGGGACGATGACGAGGCGCTCCGAAGCACTCAACTCGCTCGCGCCGAGAAGCTGGGTCGAGATGCACCCGGCCGACGCGGCCAAACACGGCATCGCCGACGGCGAGGACGTGGTCTTAACCAGCCGACGCGGTTGTCTGACCAGTACGGCGATGGTCACCGAAGGCATACGGGAAGGCGTAATCTTCATGCCGTTCCACTATGCCGAGTCGGCGGCGAATGTCTTAACGAACACCGCTATCGACCCGGTCGCGAAGATACCCGAACTCAAAGTCTGTGCGGTTAAAATGGCGAAGGCGTAAGGCGCGGCAGACATATATCGGGCCTATCGGGCTGGTCGGATATGAGTATAAGAAGACGGGGCTGTATCGGCCCCCGTCTTTGTGCCCGTCTTTGTGCGTTTCAGTCTATTCTAAACACTAAGCCGCTTTACCGCCCGGGCCACCAGTGATAAAATGAGCCATTTCCCTATCGGCCTTCGTGAAATGCCCGGTCAGCCAGGGGACCATGTAGTGCTGAACGCTTGTCGCAAGAGCCCCGTTGTCGCCGGTCTCGTCAAAATGTTGTACTATCTTGACTACCTCTCCGGCAAATTCATCGTGACCTTTTTTGTGCGATTCGTAGCCCGGATAGCCCGCATCGCGCATTGTTTTTTCTTCACACTGGAAGTGCTCGACGACAAAATCCGCGAGTAGGCTCGTCGCTTCCGCAGCGACTTCACGGTCTTGGGCTTTCTCTGCTATCGCGTAAAGACCGCTGAGCATTCGAACCAGTGCCTTATGTTGGCAATCGACCCCACATACACCGGTTTTGAAATCATCGCTCCATTGAACGATTGGCATGTTACGACCTCCCTGGGTTGAAATAGTGCGGCGCGCACTCAAACACCAACTATCTTTTCTGCTATATCGGCCACAAGAATGATTACTTGACCGCAACAGGCACAGTTTCAAACGGTCCCGCGGAGGTAACGATCTCCGATCATGGGCCCGATAGGGCTTAGGTGTTATAGCGGCATCCGACGGCGTGGAAATCAAATTATAAGCGCGGGCGCTTAGTCGTGATTCGTTCCCTTGACATACTCTGCCCGGCTTGTTAATGTGGGATAAATTCATAAGTATGTGCGGGAGCCACTGATGGTGGCTGAGAGGCTGGGCGAAACCCGGCGACCGTTTGAACCTGATCTGGATTATACCAGCGAAGGGAACGCGTTAGTTAGTAACCGTACCTTTTTCTGGTGCGGCTTTTTTGTTTTATTGAGCAGTACATAAGAAAAGAGTGCGATAGAAGATATGCTAAGTAACTTTAGGAGGTATTTGCAAATGGAAGAGAGAATATTCGCCCCGGTGGGCGAAGCCGCGGTAACGAGGGCTATCGTCGGTGAGTTTATGGAAGAGTTTATGGATTATGTCGAGAGCGATGTTATTGTAGTTGGCGCCGGGCCGAGTGGCTTGATAGCGGCAATGGATATGGCTAACGCCGGGTTAAAAACGCTCGTTATCGAAAGCAATAACTATCTCGGCGGCGGTTTTTGGATAGGCGGCTATCTCATGAACAAGCTGACCGTTCGCGCGCCCGCCCAAGAGGTATTAAATGAGTTGGGCGTGCCCAACAAAGAGATTAGCGCCGGCCTTTATGTCGCCGATGGCCCCCATGCGTGTTCCAGGTTGATAGCGGCCGCGTGCGATGCCGGGGCAAAGGTGATAAACGCGACCAGGTTTGAAGACCTCGTTGTCCGCAACGAGATTGTGCAGGGCGCCGTGATCAACTGGAACGCGGTGGCTTCGCTGCCGCGAGCCATAACCTGCGTCGACCCGGTGGCGATCGAGTCGAAGTTCGTAATCGATGCAACCGGACACGATGCCCATGTCATTGGCGCCTTAGCGAAGCGCGGCGTTTTAGGCTTGCCGGGCTGCGGGAGTATGTGGGTAGAAGAATCCGAAGATGTGTTGGTGAAAAAGACCGGTCTGGTATACCCCGGTCTTCTGGCAACCGGCATGGCGGTTGCTTCGGTTTACGGCCTGCCGCGCATGGGCCCCACCTTCGGCGGGATGCTCTTGTCCGGTCGAAAGGTCGCAAAGATAGCCGTTTCAGCCCTGGAAGAGATGAAATCGGCTAACTTTATCGAGCGGAAATAGAAGCGTAGAAAAGCAAAAGGCGGGCAACAGGGATCTGGGCCTCGATAGTTAATAGGCATTTTTGCCCCAACCGCCTGCAGTCGGCCCCCTCTTTTATTGATGTGCGGATAGCATCAAAATAATGTGCGGATAGCATCGAAAATGCTTTCCATATCAAGACCTCCTTATCGTGTTTACCGGTTATAAACGAGATAGTGTGAGGTCTTGATCTATTTTGCAAGACCTTCACTCGCCTATAAGGAATTTACAGAGAGCTTGACAAGGCAACAAATAGATTGATACAATTGTTACAAAGAATCCTAGTAAGCCGATATGAATAATGGGTTGCAAGCGAACTTAATCCTAGTGTTTCTACATGTATACTAATTTTCTAAGAAAGGAGGTTGGTATTGATTGGAAATTTATTACGTATCCGTAAAAATCCAATGGCATTGGAGCACCGCGCGCACTTTGTCCGGAATTTAGCTCAGGCGGCGGGCCAAAGGGCAGACACATGAGGCAAGGAGGCCTTACTTATCCGCAAAGATTGTGTAAAGGGGAGGTAGGAAATTATGGAGATATACAAGGGGTTAGAAGAGGATAAGTTATCAAGACGACGGTTTCTCGCCAAGGCAGGGGTACTTACTGCGGGAGCAACGACAATGGCGGTGTTATCGGGATGTGGGGTGCAGTCTTCTCAAGTGCCAACCGCGGAAACATCAGCTAAGGCAAAACCTGAATATCCATGGGGGTACAAGAAAATAGATCCCGATAGGGCCGCGGAAATAGCTTACGACAGGTGGTATAAGGGATTTTGTAGTTATTCGGTTGTAAGCGGGATACTCGTTCCTCTCCAGGAAGAGATGGGAGAACCTTATGCCCTACTTCCATTAGAAGCTTTTAAATTTGCCCATGGCGGAGTAGTTGGCTGGGGAACCATGTGTGGAACGTTGATCGCAGCGGGCATCGCCACAAGTTTTATCGCCGGTGAGGAGGGCGAAAAAATACTAAATGATGTTATAAATTGGTATACGACTACTGAGCTGCCGATTTATAAGCCGGCAAATCCAAAGGCGGATATCAAAAATGTAAACAAGAGCGGCTCACCGCTCTGTCACATTTCAGTTGGTAAATGGATGAAAAAGGAGGGAGTTCCAATCGGTTCCCCCCAGAGGAAAGATAGATGCGCAAGGCTTTCTGTCGACGTTACAGTAAAGACCGTAAATCTTCTAAATGAATGGACAGACGGTAAGTTCGTACCAGTGCACGGCTCCCAAGTTAAGACGCACGATATAACATCCCAAAATAACTGCACCAGCTGTCATGGAACGGATGTGCCGATGCCGCCCAGATAATCTATATATCCTAAACCGCGCCGCGCTTTTGCCGAGAATAAATAGTAACGGAAATCCACTCGAAGGAGACGTCGCAATGTTTATTCTCGGCTTTATTATGCTCGCACTTGTTTTTGGCTATCTTCAAGGGGGGAAGCTCGCTTCACTCTCGCAGGTTAGGTTGCGTTATGGTCTGCTTGTCGTGGCGGCTTTCATCTTGCAGGCGACGGTCTATGTGTGGGACACGTCTTACTTGAGCGTTGCCGCTATTGGTATAATCGCAAACGGCGCATCCTACGCGCTCATCATCGTGTTCATGCTTGCCAATCGCGGCATCGCCGGAGCGCCGGTTATCGCCACGGGTCTGCTCCTTAATTTCTTTGCGATACTCTCGAACGGCGGCTATATGCCGGGTTCGATAGCGGTCGCGGGCACCGGCCTCGTTAATCTAGGGTATCCAGCCGACCCTCCGCTCCTCTGGTTTCTCGGTGATGTCTTATCTATGCCCCAGGCATTATCGTTTGGCGGCGCGTTCAGCATAGGCGACGTCTGTGTCGGTATCGGTGTCTTCGCGGGGCTTCGCGAGTTGATGGAGCCCGCGAGCGCGGAGATCCGGATATTGAGGCCGCGCTACCAGCCGAAGCACCTCGCGAGCGCGAGTAAGCGTCTCCTATTGGTGAGGCGCGCGAGCTAGCCCGCTCGCAGGCGTTTCGGTTGACCATGCCTTCGTCTTTTTAGGCCCCTCCGCGGAGGGGCCTTTTTTTGTTCAGCCATGACGGACGAGTTCTCGATTCGATAAAGAGGGCGTAAGATGACAGTCGATAAACTAAAAGACAAAATCAGGCCGGACATCGAGTCGACGTTCGGCGGCTTGACGGCGAATTACCTTGATATAGCGCCGGTAAGATATACTTATATGCAAGAAAAACCCACGAAATAAACATACAAGATACCCTTTACATCCATCCCCCCTCTGGTAGCCTATAAACGTAGTGCTACTTTACGATAGTCGGATTTTCCAATCAGAATCAATTTGCGAGGGGGCGGTGAATCGCGGGATGAATTTTCTTTTTAACGCGGTGATTGTCTTCCATGTTTGAACAAGTGTATGCTGGTTAGGAGGGAACATGAAGAAATTGTTTGTCGCTTTGTTGGTGGTAATGATCGGCGGGACTTTGGTAGTGGGCATTGCTTATGCTTATACGCATACTTTATTAAACAAAGACGCTGCCAGAGCTTCTACCGCTAGGTGGTTTAATTAATATAACAAGTATCGAAAGGAGACAGACATGAAAAAAATAAAAGTAGTCACCTTGCTTCTGACAGCAACCTTAACAGTGAGTGCCCTTGCAGCCTATGGTTACGGGAAAATGATCAGTCCCGGAAAAACAGTTGTTAGCGCAGATGCTAGCTTTGCATATCATGACAAAAACGAACTAGTTAACCTTGCTACTGTTATCGTGTCGGGGGAAGTCGTCTCTTCAGAGGTGCAAGATGATTTAAGAGGTTTTCCTGCAACAGACTATATAGTTAAGGTGGACAAAGTATTTAGGGGCAACCCTGGTGCTGAAGTCGAGGTCCGTACCGAAGGTGGGGAAAACGCCAAAATGATCTACGATCCCGGCGAAGGGTATGTTACCTTTCAAATAGGAGAACAAGTAGTTCTGTTCCTCACTGACGATAAAGGGGATCGTACAGACAAAGATGACTTCGGTTACTACGTACTTGGAGTCCAAGGAAAATTCAAAGAAGAAAACGGCAAACTAACGAACAGGGATTATACATTTGATGCAGCTACCTTTGCGCAAGAACTGGACCAGATTGAGAAAGAAAACAAAGCGAATGGGTTAAAGAAACTCACAGATGTTCCAAGTAGTGATGGAATTTAACCATTTGCAGCTCGGCAACTGCCATAAAGGCATCTAGCTTTCACGTCTAAAACAAAGAATCGCTCTCAGAGCTTTTCAACAAGTTCAACGATATCGCGCGCGGCCTGGGAGACTAGCTTGCGCGCGATATCGCTTATGCCCTCATCGCCGCGAAGCTGGTTGCCATAACCGATGATCAAGACGTTCTTATCCATGGATACCATTATAGCGATAGGGCCGGTGTGCGACGAGTAAAAGTGATAAGAATCTTTGACCTAGCTGCAGCGCTACCGGCTCGTTGTCGGCTGCAAGACATCGGCGGCGGTGACCGGTTTGTTGTCGTTGTCCACCAGGACGACTCTCGGTTGCCACTCCGCTATCTCGCTCTCAGATACTATTGCGTATGAGAGGATGATGACCTTCTCGCCCGGCTGCATCAAGAGCGCCGCGGCGCCGTTGAGGCAGATGACGCCCGAGCCTCGCGCGCCGGCGATGGCGTAGGTCTCCAGGCGGACACCGTTATCGAGGTTGACCACACTTACTTTTTCGTTTTCGAGGATGTCGGCAAGTGCCATAAGCCCGCTATCGATAGTGACGCTCCCGATATAATCGACGTTCGCCTCGGTAATCGTCGCCCTATGGATTTTGCCTCGCAGCATAAAACGTTGCATATGCTCCTACCTGTTTCAACTATACGAAAGGATAACATCTAATTTAAAACAATTCGCCGTATTTTTCAAGCTCCGGCCGTGTGACGGCTTGTTAGGCCGGTCGCACCACTGCGTTATCGATCAAGCGAGTTCCGCCGACCCTGGCCGCTATCGCTATCAAAGTGTCGCCCGCGATTTTGGCGACTTCAGCTAGGCTTTGAGCGTCGCGGACCTCGAGATATTCAATCTCGACGAGACTCTCAGCCTCGATTACGTCACGCATCGCCCGCTCAACCTCGGCCGACTCTCTTATATTCTTATCTACCATCTCCTGCGCGATTTTAAGCGCTTTCGCGAGCACGAGCGCCGCTTTTCGCTCCCCGGCCGAGAGGTAGGCATTGCGCGAGGACATCGCAAGCCCGTCCGCTTCCCGCACCGTCGGTACACCGACGATTTCGCTGTCGATGTTCAAGTCGGCCGCTATCCTGCGCACCACGGCGAGCTGCTGCCAATCTTTTTCGCCGAAGACCGCTATGTCGGGCTCGACTATATTGAGGAGCTTGGCGACGACGGTGGCGACTCCGCTGAAATGCCCGGGACGGCTTTTGCCGCAGAGCACATCGGCGATGCCTTCAACGTTAACCGAGGTCGCATAACCCTCGGGATATATCTCCCCGGCGCTCGGCGTAAATAGTATGTCGACGTCGACGCTCTCCGCCATAGCCCTATCGCGGTCGAGGTCTACCGGATACTTTTCAAAATCCTCGCTTGGCCCGAACTGCGTCGGGTTTACGAAGATGCTCACCACGACTACGTCGGCCCGTTTCTTCGCCTCGCGCATCAGCGTCAGGTGGCCTTCGTGGAAGTAGCCCATCGTCGGCACAAACCCGACTCTTCTATTCTCCGCGCGAGCCGCGCCCAGCTTCTTTCGCAGCTCAACAATGGTATGTGTCTCAAACATCTCAATGCTCGTCATGGTCGGCGCCGTTACTGTAAAACACCTAGTCAGCGGTGCTATTATATCAGCGTACTGTTACAATTGCAAGGCAAACGCCAACTATGCGCAAACACGTAACACCACGATGTTACATGCTATTATTAAGACTCCTCCAGCCCCTTATCGATCATCTTTATAAACGTATCGAGGACGGCTTCATCCATGCCGTAGGAGTGCTCGGGGGTTGGGAAGACGTCGGTTCGAACCTCGGTGATATAGCTTTGGACCGCTTCGCCGACGATGGCCCTAAGATTCGTATATTGCTTGGAGAACTTAGGCGTGAACTTCTCGAACATGCCGAGGAGGTCGTTGGTGACAAGCACCTGGCCGTCGCAATTGGGTCCCGCCCCGATGCCGATGGTGGGGATGGAGAGGCCGGCGGTGACCAGCTCGGCGAGTTCCGCCGGGACTTTCTCGAGTACGATGGCGAACGCACCGGCCGCTTCGAGGGCGAGCGCATCGTCAAGGAGGACTCTGGCCTCATCGACGCCGCGCGCCCGCAGGCCGTAGCCGCCGAACTGGTGGAGGGATTGCGGCGTCAGGCCCAGGTGTCCCATGACCGGTATGCCGGCGTCCGTTATCTTCTTAACCAGCCCCACGATACGCGACCCGCCTTCGAGCTTGACCGCTTGCGCGCCCGAGAATTTCATAATAGAGCCGACGTTCTCGAGCGCTTTTTCATCGGATACCTGGTACGACATAAACGGCATATCGGTTATGATCATTGCCTGCGTGGAGCCGCGCGCCACCGCTTTGGTGTGGTGTATCATCTCCTCGACGGTCACGGGCAGCGTGTCCTCGTACCCGAGAGCGACCATGCCGAGCGAATCGCCCACCAACAGAATATCAATGCCCGCCGCATCCAATATTCCGGCGAACGCATAGTCGTATGCGGTGAGCATCGTTATTCGTTCACCCTTCGATTTCATCTCCCGCAGTGTCTGTATGTTCACCCTTCCCGCCATCTGCTATTTCCTCCCCCGTTTGAACATCCTATGCGCTTTATCTAGCGTTTTGCTCTGTTTAGAGCGCTTATTATACAAGCCAAAACGTACCCGCACCATCCACGGGCCCGTTTTTCCGCGCCGCTTTGTCTCACGAATACAAATAGGCGCCTACGGGCCGTCCCCTCCGCCGGCCTCTCCTCTCCCCGCCGCGCTTTGCGCTATAAACAGGCAACCGCAAACACGCCCGCTACCCATGCTCCGCTTTGAGCGCCGCATAGAGTTTGGCCGCGACTTCCGGTCTCAAGCCCCCGTTTGTCACAGCCATATCGACTGTTCTTAGCCCCAGCATGCGGTAGGTCTCGATTATCTCTTCGTCCATGACGACGAGTTTTTTGAGGTGCCGCTCGACAGTCTCGGCGTCCCCGCGGGCAATCGGCCCGGTAAGCGCAGGCGCGGCTCCGACGCTCTCGATGTTTGCGAGCGTCCCTTTTATCAGCGGCATCATCGCTTCTACCGCGGCGCGCTCCTCGAAACCGGCGGCCGCGTAGAGTTTTTGCGCGGTATATACCAGCGTCACCAGGTAGTTCGAGGCCACGCAGGCCGCGGCGTGGTAGAGCGTCTTGTGTCCATCGGCGACCTCCACGACTTTGCCGTCGAGGTCGGCGGCTATTCGCAGGGCGACCTCGCGGGCCGTCCCCTCCGCCGTCAGACCGAAGTAGGAGCCCGGCAGGCGCTCCACGGCAAGCTCGATGCCCGCAAACGATTGTATCGGGTGAAGGCTCGCCACACCGGCGCCGGCCTCTTTGGCGGAGGATAGCAGGTCGAGGCCGGCCGCGCCGCTCATGTGTATTACGGTCTGTGACGGGGTGAGCCCGCCGCCCGCCGCGAGTTTTTTGCAGGCGCTCTCGATTTGACCATCCTTTGTCGTGATAAGGATGACATCAAGATCCGCAGTTATGTATGAATCGGCCGGCGCTTCGCCGGTGTCCCGCACAAGGCGCGCTCCCGGCAGGTACAAGGCGGCCTTCTCGAGCGACGCCTCGCTCGCCGTGACCGCGACGGCAATGCGGTGTCCCTTCCTCCGCAGGAGGTAGCCAACGGCCGCCCCGACTTTTCCCGCCCCGATTATGGCGATATTATAGCCACTCTCACTCATGCGCCACCCGCTATCAAAGCGTAAACATATCAAACGCTTCTTATTTGTACCCTATTGTAATGTCTACCGCGCTTGAAGTCCAAAAAATCCCCGCATATTTACCCGTTCTTGCGGTCGCTCAATCACTCGGACCAGGCCCGAGCAGCGCACATACAGGCGCCGGTTTCATCTGGATAATACGAGCGCAAGGTAGTATAGTTGAGATGCGGATGTTATTATAACAGTCATTTCGGGTAAATAATTCAGGCCTTACTCGGGCACTCGGGCACTATACAGTCGCAAGAAAAGCAGGCTTTTTCGCCGATAGTGATATTTATAGAACAGGAGAAGCCATATGCCGACAGGCCCAGAACGGGAGCGCCGCGCCGGCGGGATACCGAAGATATTCATGCCTCGGCGTGAAAGCGCTTCCCAGACAGAGACCGCCTCGTCTCGCGCGTTGAGCCGTACCTCTATCGCGCTAATCGTTGTTGCGCTCATTCTAATCGCGCTCGTCGCTATCCTCACGACCATCTCGCTTCTGAGAAATACTCAGGCACCCGTTGGTGTCGCGGATACGTCGGGCGCCGTTAATTTCTCAGCCGAGCCGGGACCGCCGCTCCTCAAGGCCTGGGAGTACCAGGCGGGGGGTGCCGTGGTCTCGTCGGTAGCCGTCGCCGATGGACTCGTATATGTCGGTTCGGAAGACGATATGCTTTACGCGCTCGACGCGCAAAGCGGCGAGAAAAAGTGGACATTCAAGACCGGCAAGCGCATCGTCCGGGCACCGGTCGTGGCGGGACGCAGTGCCTATGTCAGCTCAAGCGACGGCTACCTCTACGCGCTCGATTCGGCAGGGGGCCGGCAACTTTGGCGGTTTTCTGCTGGGGCTGATACGAACCTCTCCTCACCGGTATCGGCGCAGCGTAGGCTCTTTGTGTCGGCCTGGGACGCGACCGGCCGCGATGGTGACAGCAGGGTCATCGCGATCAAGCCCGAAGACGGGAAGCGGGTTTGGGATGCCGAGGTAAGCGGGCGGGTCGTAGGGACTCCGACCGTTGGCGTCGGCCAAGTCTACGTCGGCTCGGAGGACGGCGCTATCTTTGCGCTCGATATGCTCGTCGGCACGGTGAAATGGCGGTTTAAGACGGATGGTCCGGTAAGCGCCTCGCCCCTCGCATACGATGACGTTCTCTATGCCGGTTCGTGGAACGGCACGTTCTACTGCGTCGAAACGGCAAGCGGGAAGAAGAGGTGGGAGTTTTCAGCCGGCGGCGCCGTATATGCAAAACCGGCGCTATCCGAGGGTGTCCTAATCGTCGGCGCTAACAACGGGAAGGTTTTCGCGCTAAACCCACACGACGGCACCGAACTCTGGGGCTTCGACACCGGCGATGCCATAACGGTTTCGCCGGTCATATCGGGTTCTAGCGTCTATATCGCAACGAGCGAAGAGCGTATCGTCGTCCTTGACGTTGCGACAGGCGAGCAGAGGTGGGCCTGTAACACGTACTCGCCGATTTATGCCGCGCCCGTCGTGAGTGAGGGTCTCCTTTATCTGGGCACCTCCGATGGCATGGTCTACGCGCTCGGCCGCCGGAGTGACGCCGCGACAAAGAAATCTTTCGCAGGCGATACGGGAGTGTTGAGCGTAAGCCATCTCGAACCGCCGCTTAGTGTAAAATGGCAACTTCAAATCGGCGACGTAATAGAGGTATCCCCGCTCTTGGCCGGAGATACGATATATGTCGGTTCAAACGACGGCAAACTCTACGCGCTCGACGCGGGGAGCGGTCGCGCGAAGTGGGAGTTTAAGACCGGACAGCCGATGAGCGCATCCCCGGTTCGGTCGAAGGATACGATATTCGTAGGGTCGAAGGACGAGTCCGTATACGCGCTCAACGCGGCAAACGGGGCGCGGAAGTGGTCCTTCAAGACCGGCGGCAGGTTGTTCACCTCACCCGCAGTCTCCGACGGGGTCTTATACTGCGGCTCGGCGGATGGCAAGCTCTACGCGCTCGACGCCGAGAGCGGCAAGCTAACATGGCTCCATAAGACCGGCGGCCCGATATTCTCATCACCGGCGGCTTATAAAAAGACCGTGTTTGTCGGCTCAAACGACGGTCATATGTACGCACTCGATACCTCGACCCGGCGGAAGAAGTGGTCCTTCAAGACGGGCGACCACATCTATTGCGACCCGCTCGTCTACCGCGAGACCCTCTATTTCGGCTCAAACGACGGTAAGCTCTACGCGCTCGACGCCGCGAGAGGCTCGAAGAAATGGGAATACGAGACCGGCTTGGCCATCTATGCCACGCCGGCGGCATACGATGGGGTGGTCTATATAGGCTCCGGTGACCGCAATCTCTACGCGCTCGACGCGGCGACCGGCCGGCTCATCTGGCGGTTTGAGACCGGCGGTCCCATATACACCAAGGCGCTGATTACGCGCCAGACGGTCTATGTTTGCTCGAATGACGGTAACCTCTACGCGCTCGACATAAAGAGCGGCGCCAAGAAATGGCGGCGCGCGATGGGCGCCAACGGCTCGCTGGCGGCGCGAGACGACATGCTCTTCGTAGGGCTAGGCGACGGCAAACTTATGGCGCTTGGAGAATAGCGGCGCGCTAGCCGATTAGTGATCGACGCCGACGCCGGTGTGGCGCCTTAAACAGACGCCGTCGAGGTTGCCGGTCGGCTCATCGAGGAGTAATATCTTCGGGTTCATCGAGCACACGGTAGCGAGAAGCCCTCCTCTTTTTAGGGGAGGGCTTGGGCGGCGGTGAATGGCTCCTGATTAAGCAATCATACGACGGTAGCGACTATCTCTTTGTGGTAAACGTTAGGATGAAATCCTCGTCAAGACCTTTCCCCTTGGTATCCGAGACGGCTTCAGCCGGAATGGTAAGCACGTAGGTCGTCTCTCTCTTCAATATCCCGGTTGGCCTGATTCTAAGCATTTTGCCCCAAAGCCTTACGCCGGCTCTTACGACATTGCCGTCCTCATCCGATAAAGTAATACTCGAGAAATCCGGGCCTTTTATAATGCGGGTGTCGAAAGTAACCCGTATTGACGGGTAGCGATGTACGTTAACCGCGCCATCCGGCGGCGTGGCCATACTAACATCCGGATTATCACCCGTCAAATCGTCGGAAGGCCTGTTGGTGGTTACAAAGAAATCCGCCACCGCCTCGGGCCTACCCCAGGCGGGTATATCGGCATATACCGCGTACGCACCGCGCCGGACCCGGTCGGGCACGGTCAGGGTGGCCCTGAACTTGCCGAAGCTATCGGTTTTTACGCTTCTGGAGGGTTCGTTAGCATCTTTTTTGCCGTTGCCGTTGATATCAAACCAAATTCTCCCGGACGACCAGACCTTAAAGTCCCGTCCGTTAACGATGAGTATCGTGCCCGGCGCTCCGCTGTTCACGCTCAAAGAGAGGGTTGGCTCCGCCAGAATCACTATGCTCGCCGAAATCGCGCCAAATCCGCCCCCTGGGATATCGGCAAGGACGGGATAGGTTCCCGCTGCCACCTTAGGTATGGTTAGGGAAGTTACAAAACCACCATGAGCATTAGTGGTCACCTTTTTATAGAACTCGTCGGTGTCCCTGACGCCGTTCTTATTGGCGTCAAACCAGACCCAGCCGGATGTATTTGACGGAAAGCGGCTGCCGACAGCATTGATCGTTCCGCCAGGTATTCCCTTTCTAGCACTCAAAGCCAAGATTGAGCCCTTTACCATGAAGTTTTGAGTAGGCGTAACGGCGTTACCCGCGGGAAGGTCGACCCGGACGGGGTAAGACCCCGGTGGTAAGCCACCGGTAGGTGAAGGCAGGGCGACTATTATTCTACCGAAAGCGTCACTTGTTACCGCCGCGGTAGGCTCACCGGTGTCCCTGACGCCGTTCTTATTGGCGTCAAACCAGACCCAGCCGGGCTTATTCGCCTCAAACCCGCTACCGGTAACAGTAATAAATGTGCCCGGTGAACCGCTGGTCGGGTTTAGATTTATGGAAGGAATGGCGGTAAAGATCGCCTCACCCTCGACATAGGCGCCTTCGGGAAGGTCGGCCCTTACAGGGTAAGCTCCCGCCGCTACGTTGGGGACGGTAATCGAGGCGTAGAATCCGCCGTAGCTGTTGGATGTTACTTGCATAGCCGGCTCGCCGGGGTCTTTAATATAATTGTTGTTGGTATCAAACCAGACCCAGCCCGCCCTACCGGGGGCAAAGTACCTACCGGTAACGATAACCGCTCTGCCGGGCGGCCCGCTGGTCGTCCCTAAGGTTAAGCTTGGATTTCTAACTATAAACAAAGCTTCGCCCTCGATAATGCCCCCGCCGGGAATATCGACCCGGATAGGATAATACCCCGGGGCTACGCCGGGCACGGTCAGAGCGGTGCTAAAATTGCCAAAACCATCGGTAGTCACACTACTTTGGGACTCGGCGGGATCTTTAATGCCGTCGCCGTTGGCGTCAAACCAGACCGAGCCGGCCTGACCCGCGACGAAGCCGCTGCCCGTAACGGTAATCCCCGTGCCTGAAGCACCGCCGAGCGGGCTCAAGTTAAGGCTTGGGGTTGCGAAAGCCGTACCTGGCAGCCAAAACAAAGTCGACAACAATATCGCCGCGAATGTCGCAAATTGCACAAATAGTTCAATAGGTCTAATACTCTCCCGAGACGGCATAACCTTTAGCACCAGCACCTTGCCCCTCCTTGCTCTGTCTCTTTCAGCTACTCCGTAATTTTTCTTTGCCGATTCGATATAAATACCGGAAATACCCGTAACCGATAATATCCGCGGCACTGTTTTCAGGAAAATTTTAACGGATGGACGACGAACAATGGTTAAACTATTGTAAAGAAATTGTTACAATTTCTGGTAATGTTTTAGTAATCCCCGAGCCCATAATTACGCTCGTGACGCCGCGCCGTGTTTAACAATCTTTTTACAATGTTTAAACCTCATTTTAACCAATTCCATAAGGCTCGATGTTAGCATTTCACTGTAGCGCGCTGGTAAATCCGTTACGAGTTGGACGGCCAAATATTAGCCGACATGGAGGTGATAGGGCGGCAAGAAATTGTGTTAGTTCGTGTTGGTTGGTAAGTGTGTTAGCAAGTGTGTTAGCAAGAGTTAAGAGTTAGTTGATTAGCAAGAATTAGTTGACCCGGTCAAGTAAGTGCGATGGTCGAAAACTAGAAGAAATAGAAGAGCGATAATAGAAGAGCGATAAATTGTTTGATCGGGTTTCGAGTTACATCAGGCTATTTAAGCCGTACGGACTTTAAGCGATTGATAAGTTAAAGCAGTCGGATTACACCACAGTATAACTGTGGAAAAGTATGGGAAAAAGTATGGAAAGGGGTTTTTGAAATGTTTGCAAATAAGTTGTTAAGCAAGAAAAAGCTTGTTGCGTCGATAGTCGCCGTTACGCTTATGCTATCCGCGACACCGGCCTTCGCTTCCAAGCTCACAGGAACACTTAATATCAGCGGGTCTACAACAGTTCAGCCGTTGACCGAACAATTGAAGGCCGGTTTCGTGAAAAAGAACAAGGGAGTCAAGGTCAATGTCACCGCTCCCGGTTCAAGCGCGGGCATTAAGGAAGTACAGGCCGGAAAAGTACCCATGGCCGGGTCATCCCGTGAGTTGAAGCCGGCAGAAGTAAAAGACGGCTTGGTAGCGACAAAGATCGCAAATGAGGCGCTCGTGGTTGTTGTTCATAAATCAAACAAGATCAAGGGACTAACTCAAGCTCAGGTTAGAGATATCTACCTTGGAAAGATCACAAACTGGAAAGAGCTTGGCGGCGCCAATGCGCCTATTATGGCGCAGGGACGCGATACGGCGTCGGGTACGTTCGCATACTTCAACGAGCACTTTCTCGGCACGGAAAAGCCGGCGCCAACAGTAAAGGAATTTGCCCACAATGGTTTGGTGCGTCAAGCGGTAACTAAGAATAAAAACGCAATCGGCTATATCGGTGCCAGCTACCTGAACCCGAGCGTAAAGGGATTAGCTATTGACGGCAAGGCGCCCACAAAGAAAAACTTCGCCGCGAAAAACTACCCTGTAATTAGGCCGCTCTTCTTTGTTACCAAGGGAGCGCCTACGGGGCTATCGAAGGCGTTCATCGATTTCAGCATAAGCGCGGCGGGCAAGAAAATAGCAAAAAAGGATTTTATGCCGTAACTTGCCGTAACGGTTAAGGGAAAGTTTCGCGGCCTCTCTCCGGTTGAGGCATTTAAGGTGAGCAGAGTTTGGCCGGAGAAGCACCCATTAAAGCGATAACGCTCAATATTGAAAAGTGCCGGTTTGTCGCCAGAGATGAGACTAGATAATAAGCCGGCACTTTTCAGGGTGTCTTAAGGTAGGTTGTCCGGCCATTACGGGTAGGCCAAAACCGCTCCGTTGGCGGATACAAGAAGTCAATTTCAGCAAAGGTAAATGAGGCGCATGAAAGCTTTTGATTCAAAAACGGCTAGTAGCGTAGAGCAAGAGAATATCGTCCTTAAACAAGTTTATAGCCCCCTCAGGATAGAAAGCGCATCCCGGCGGTATCGTCTCTGGGACAAAATTGTGGAAAAATTGCTCCTCTTGGCCGCGATTATCTCAGGCAGCCTGGTTTTAGTAGTAATCTTTTTCGTTATCAAGGAAGCGATTCCCATCTTTGTGCATAATGGTGTACGCTTTGTCACCGCCGGTGGATGGGATCAAGATATAAGCAAAGCATGGGCCAGTGTCGAGCCTATGTGGCGATTTGGCGCTCTGCCGGTTATCGTCGGTACGTTCATAGCCACGGGCGGGGCGCTTATACTTACTTTTATTTTAGGAATCGGGTGCTCTATTTTTCTAGCCGAACTGGCACCGGATGCTATTCGCTCACCGGTAGAGGCGATAATACGACTTCTCGCGGGAATTCCCTCGGTCGTCTTTGGGTTAATCGGCTTAATGATAGTCGTTCCGCTGATTATGGATTGGTTCATTAGCGATGAGTTAGCATTGAAATACATTAAAATAGTTCCCCTTGACGGACAGAGTTTGCTCGCCGGAATCTTGGTCTTGACATTCATGATCCTTCCTTTTTTTATAACGGTTGCCGTCGATGCTTTAAGGGCCGTACCGAAAACCTACAAGGAGGCAAGCCTCGCTTTAGGTGTAAACGGTTGGAGAACTATAGTGAAAGTGGTTATTCCGGTCGCAACGCCCGGTATAGTCGCGGGGATAGTTCTCGCATCGGGCCGGGCGGTTGGGGAAGCTATTGCCTTATCGATGGTCGCCGGCGCCATGGCTTTTATGCCCGATCCCTCACACGGGGCGGTCTTTTTTCTTGAACCGATTCGCACCATGGCTTCGGCTATCGTAGACAATAAAGAGACTATGGGGGCGGAAACGGTCGAAACGGCGCTATTCGCAATTGGCTCGTTACTTCTACTAGTAAGTGTTTTGCTAAGTTTAACAGCGAGAATTACCTTTAACAGGTTCCAAAAGAGAGTGATGGGGATGGTCGAATGATCGATATAGCGTTGAAGAAAAAGCGAAACCGGACTTCGCCGGGGCCGTTTTTGTGCTGGCTAAGTACGGCGATTATCGTGGTTGTTTGCGCCGGATTGGTTATATACCCGCTAATCGTCGGCGCCAAAGCGATAAATTTAGAGTTTCTATTGACCGATCCGCTGCCAAGCCTTAAAGAAGAATTGAGCGGGGGGATACTTACACCAATCGCCGGAACAATCATCATAATATTGATCACCTCGGTGATCACAACCCCAATAGCCCTTGGTACCGCCATATACCTTACGGAGTATGCGGGTAGAGATAAATTACCAACCCGATTGATGTCTCTCGGCATCGATGTGCTTGCCGGAGTTCCGAGCGCGGTATTGGCGATATTCGGATTGGCGGTATTCAGCCTCCCGCAATTGGCGATCTTCAGCAGTAAAGTTGAAGGGGCCGAGCTGTCATTTGGGAATTCATTTCTTGTCGGGGGGATAGTAATGATACTCCATATTATATCGTTTGTCATAAAAGCCATGGAGGAATCTATAAAATCCGTCCCGTCGAGCTATCGAGACGCGGCTTACGCTCTCGGAACTACGCGCTGGAGAACGATTAAGAGGGCCGTTTTGCCGGCGGCCAGGCCTGGAATAATTACGGGAATAATTCTGGGCATAGGTCTTATAGCCGGCGATACCGCCATTATCTGGCTTTGCGTGGGCGGCAGCATGACGATGACGGGCGCCGAGCAATGGTGGTTGCCATGGAACTGGCTTGCCGTCATCCAGCATTCCGGGAGCACCCTGACCTCCTATATCTTTTATTCGTCTCCCGCCGGAGAAGGAAACTCTCCAAATAAGGCTTTTGGAGCGGTGTTCGTCCTTATGGTTATAATTCTAGCGCTCAATCTGATCGTTGATTATTTGGGCAAAACAAAAAAGATAACACAGGTATGACAGGAAAAGACAACACAGGTATGGCCGGGGTGACCAACAATTATTGAATCGGAGTCTAAAATGGAGAACAAAGATATGCAATTTTTGAGAAACCAATCGTACGGCCCCGCGCCTTTGAGCGAGGAGAATGGCGAGCGAGCTAAAATGGCGGCCAAAACAAATACCGTCAAAATAGAGACGAGAAATCTTAATGCCTGGTATGGGCCGAAACAGGTTATTTTCAGCGTAGACCTTCCCGTGATTGAAAATGAAATCATAGCGTTCATCGGACCTTCGGGTTGCGGCAAGAGCACTTATCTGCGCTGCATGAACCGGATGAACGATATCATAAAATCATTTAGGATAGAGGGAGATATAACCCTCGACGGCTATGATATTTACGCCCGGGATGTCGATCTCGCTACTTTAAGGCGCAAGGTGGGGATGGTGTTTCAGCACCCAAATCCGTTCCCGATGTCAATCTTCGACAATATCGCCTTTGGAGTGCGTGAGAGTAATCGGCGAATTAAGAAAGCGGAACTCGGAGAAATCGTAGAAGAAAGCCTGCGCCAGGCGAGTCTGTGGAACGAAGTGAAAGATAATTTAAACGCATCCGGGCTTTCTCTCTCCGGCGGCCAACAACAACGCCTCTGTATCGCGCGTGCTCTGGCGGTAAAACCGGAGGTCATAATGTTGGACGAACCGTGTTCTTCACTTGACCCGGTCTCAACAGCCCGGATCGAGGAGCTTCTCTTACAGCTGTGTGAAGAGTACACGATAATTATCGTCACCCACAACCTGGGCCAAGCGCGTCGCATCTCCCACCGCATGGCATTTTTCTTGAACGGTCGCTTGATCGAAGAAGGTCCTACGGCCGAGATGTCGATCCGTCCGCGTTGCCGGGAGACGGAGAATTACCTTTGCGGTCGTTTCGGGTAGGCGTCATGGCGGCAGTGATCGTCAGGGCCTTTCTCATCTAGTATTCCATCACACATACATCGACTAGTATCCGTCATTCTGAGGGAGTTGAAAACGACCGAACAATCTCAAGCTTTAGAGATTCTTCGTTTCACTCAGAATGACGACTCATAAAACGTGTGATGGAGTACTAGAGTATGTAACATTTATTTTTCAATTATTTAACAACATATCTACAGTACAGCGATTCAATTCTTAATTATATCCCATAAATTGTAACAATCTATTTACAATACTTTAACCACTCCTTACCGCCTATCCGCTAGTATTTTTTTTAGACAAGGGGCTTGACGAATGGGCACCGACTCTAACAGGGGTTTGAAATATAAAACAACCCGACAACAAAAAAAGGGGGTGGGAATGTGCGGTAATAAAAGGTCGGATTTGGGTGCAGTTAGGTCGGATTTAGATCTTTAAAACCAAGCCAAGATATGATGAAAGGATGAAAATTTCATGCGTACGTTTAGGAGTAAGTTAAAGAAAAAAGCCGCTACTTTGCTTGCGGTAAGCATGCTGGCGACTTCGTTGATGGGAATGTCGATAGCTAGCGCCAATACGGGATTAGAAATGCCGGATGATTTCACAGTGACGCCTTCAAGGGACGCCTTCTTGCCAAGGTTTAGCATGCCTACAGATGTAACAACCACAACAGTAGGCGCAGCCGGGTACCACTGGGCCGCCGCCGATATTTTCGACATGATGGCCGTAGGGTCTCTCAAGGGTTATCCGGATAAAATGTTCCGTCCAAACAAGGCGGTTACCCGTGCGGAGTTCGCAACGGCTATGACGCGCGGTCTTCAGTTGCCCTCTCCCGAGGATAGCGTGGAACTCAGGGATCTCTCCGAGAAGCACTGGGCATTTAAAGACGTCCAGAAAGCCCTCCCTTACCTCGCGATGCTTCCTGATGGTTCATTCCGTCCAGGCACCGCGGCTACCAGAGAAGACGTAGCTGTGGCCTTAGTTATGGCTACCGGTCTCGACAAGAGGGTTGCGGACCCGGTCGCTATCGACTTGATCTTTGCGGACTACAAGACCGTATCTCCGGACCTGAGAGCCCTCGTCGCTGTAGCCGTCGATCAGAAATTGATCAAGGGCTACAAAGTATTAAAGGCGGATGGTCAGTATACTGACGCTGCTGGCCTCAAGTATAACCTCGAAATCAGAGGTCAGAGCTTTGTAACCAGGGGCGAAGTGGCCCACCTGCTCAACGAGTCCAGGAAGAACATGTCGCTCGGATTCAAGTTGGCTCCCGGCACCGAGTTAGAGTAAGAATACGGTATTTACTAGCGCGATTTACTAGTGTGATTTAAGTGAAGGTCTAAGGAGCACCTGGCTGAGGGTAGCATAGCCCTCAGCCAGGTGCTCCTTAACTTATTACATAAAATGCCGGTTCGCGTTGGCCAGCGCGCAGAATTTGCCGCACATCGTACAATTGTGCTCGGCCCCCGGGCTGCGGTCGTCGCGCATCGCCCGTGCGTCCTGGCCGAAGAGCGCGTGCGAGAATTGTCTCTCCCAGTCGAGGTCGCGACGGGCGCGCGACATATCGAGGTCGCGCTCGGCCACCCTGCCGCGCAGCTTCACGATATCACCGGCGTGGGCCGCAACTTTGGCGGCCTTGACCCCGATGCGCACGTCCTCCTCGTTGGGAAGCCCCAGGTGCTCGGCGGGGGTGATGTAGCAGAGAAGGTCGGCCCCGTAGCGGCTCGACATGGCGATGCCGATCGCCGCCGTTATGTGGTCGTAGCCCGCGCCGACATCGGTGACGAGCGGCCCGAGCATGTAGTAGGGCGCGCCTCCCGACATCTTCTTCTCGAGGATGATGCTCGCTTCTACTTCGTCGAGCGGAACGTGGCCGGGGCCCTCGACCATCACCTGACAGTCCATCTCGCGGGCGGCCTCCGCCAGCTCGCAGTTGATGAGCAGCTCCTGAATTTGCGCGCGGTCGAGTGAGTCGGCGATCGCGCCGGCGCGCAGGCCGTTGCCGAGGCTTAAGACCGTATCGTATTTCTTCAGTATCTCGACGACCTTATCGAATCTCTCGTAGAATGGGTTGTCTTTCTCGTTGGCGAGCATCCAGCCGACCATCGTCGCGCCGCCTTTTGAGACGAGGCCCCCGTGACGGTACCCCTGCCGCTTGAGGCGCTCTATCGTGTAGAGGTTGATGCCGCAATGGACGGCCATAAAGGCCACACCGTCGGCGCACTGGCGCTCGAGCACGTCAAAAAGGAGTTCCTCGGTGAGTTTGTTGGGGTCGCCATAGCGCTCGGTCGCCTCACAGAAGGCCTGGTAGAGCGGGACCGTGCCGACCGGCAGCGGTGTCGCCTCGATGATTGCGCGCCGTATCGCGTCGAGGTCGCCACCGACGCTCAGCTCCATGAGCGTGTCCGCGCCGCTCTCGAGCGCGACCGCGGCCTTTCGAAGCTCGAGGTCGAGGTCGGCTATCTCGGTCGAGGTGCCGATGCTTGCGTTGACCTTGCTGCTCAGGCCGTATCCAATGCCTACCGGCCGCGAGTCCTGTCGCAAGCCGCCGACGATGATCACGGTGCCCTTGGCGATACGTTGCCTCAATATTTCCACGTCGATGCCCTCGACGTGTGCTACTTTGCGCATCTCCTCGCTGATGTGACCGTCTCTTGCCAACTCAAGCTGTGTCTTCATTTATACCTCCTGGTTTCTATGGATTGAAGCTGATGGCTGATTACTGAAAGCTTAGAAAAACAAAAAAACCTCAAGCCAAAAATGGCTTGAGGTAATCGACCAGATATATCCTCAAACGCCGCACTCCCAGCGCTCGAAAGTCTTTCGCGGCATACCCAGGCAGGTCTTCTGGCTTACGGTCATTGCCTTTTCCGCGCCTTCCCGGGCCGGTAGATAATTGTAGCTCAGCGCTCGTAGGGCTTTAGCCCTGATACTCTTCAGCCCTAACGGTCAGCACTAAAAGGCTGGTCAGCTACGGAATATCGATTCCTGTTTTATCTACGTGTTGCCCAGTGGCATAATGCGGATGGCTCCCGTTTACAGCGGCGGGCCCGCGCCGGATTCGCACCGGCTTCCCTATTCTCCCACGATGGGGCACCTGGATAGATTCTATATACGATTGTCCAACACCACAGAACTATATAGAAAGCAGGCGGGCTTGTCAAACGCCGGCTTGCCCTCGCAATCCGTGTGTTCTGCCTGGTTTTACTTGGGGTCTTGTGTTAATTGTCAAGCGTCGCGTGCGCCTTAACCCCGCAACCCCTCCAGCTCCGCGCTGAGCGGCAGCTCCAAGCCGTGGGCTTCAAGCAGCTCTCTATCGACCAGCAGCTCCCGCGTCGGGGCGTCGGCTACTATTTTGCCGCCCGAGAGAATCACCGAGCGGTCGCATGTACGCCAGGCGAAATCGAGGTTGTGGGTGGCGATTATCATGGTGTGGCCGAGTTCGAGGATAAGCGTCTCCAGGCGTTTTCTGGCCCGCGGGTCGAGGTTGCTGGTCGGCTCATCGAGCACGAGTATCTTCGGGTTCATCGAGAGGACGGTCGCTAGCGCCACCCGCTTCTTCTCGCCGAAGCTTAGGTGATGCGCCGAGCGGCTGGTAGCCCAGAGCATATCGACTACCTCGAGGGCGTCTTTTACGTGCGCTGCGACCTCAGCCTCATTCAAACCCTGGTTTATCGGGCCGAACGCGACGTCGTCGAAGACGGTCGTCAAAAAAAGCTGGTCGTCAGGGTCTTGAAAGACGAGGCCGACGAGGCCGCGAATCTTCTTAAGGTTCTGCTTGGTCGGCGCCAGGCCGTCTAACAGAAGCTCGCCCTCGCCCCTGAGCGTCCCGTTCAAGTGCATCAGGAAGGTCGATTTTCCGGCGCCGTTCGGGCCAAGGAGCGCGACGCGCTCCCCCTCGCGCACCGCAAGGTCGATGCCTTTGAGCGCGGCGGTCCCGTCCGGGTATCTATAGGTCAAGCCGACTGCTTGAATTACAGTATGCAAAACGGTATCTAAAACAGTATGCAAAACAGTATCCAAAATCTAGAGCCTCCAGAATAAAATAATCGATAGCGTCACGAAAAAGAGCACGGTGAATACCGCGTCGCGGGCGGCAAACGCCGGCACTTCGAGGGTCTTTATCGTCCCGTCGTAACCCCGCGCCGACATCGCCGCGTAGACCCGCTCGGCGCGCTCGTAGGAGCGGATAAAGAGACTCCCAACCATTTGCCCGATGATTTTGAGGTGCCAGATGCGTCCTCCCCCGAAAGCGCGTGCGTCCCTGGCGCGCATCATCGTCTTGACCTCGCTCGTCAGCACCCACATGAAGCGGTAGAGAAACGAGAAGAGCATCGTTAAGACCTGCGGCACCCGGATAAGCTCTAGCCCCTTGACGAATTTAGGAAACGGCGTCGTCGAGTAGAGAAGTATTGTCGTCAGCACCGAAAGCCACGATTTAATGAGCGCGTTGAAGAGGGTGTAGAGACCCCCGTGCGTTATCGAGTAGCGCGCGAATCCCAGATTATAGGTTTCGGGGTGGGGCTTGTCCGGCATAAACACCAGGAGCGCCCCCGCAAAGAGCACGAAAGGGAGGACGATGAGCGAGCGCTTTACACCAAAGGTAATCGGCACTCCGGCTATCATATAGAGCAGCGTTATCGCGGTGAAGTACAGGCCGAAGCGCCAAACTTCCGCCGCCGGGGTAAGCACGACCGCCAGGATAAGCGCGACGAGCGCTATCGTTTTGGTCCGCGCGTCTAAGCGGTGGATGGGGGAGTCGGCGTATGCGTATAGTTCGAATGAGTAGGTGTGCGTATGCCGGTGCGCCTCTTGAAGCTTTTTGTCGGCGGCTTTCTCATGGGCGTGCTGGTGATAGTGGGCATGGCGATGCGTAACCGCCCCGTGCGCGTGGTCGTGAAAGTGTATCTCATTGTCATCGTGCGTGTGTTGCGAATCCATCGGTCGGTTTCCTCTCCCAAGAACCAGGGGTCAGGTCTTTATTTTTTAGCCTAGCCTAGTTGCGAGCCCGTTCTAGCCGGTCTCTCCACCAACCTGCCGGCGCCTGGCAATGCCGGCGAGCCCGAAGCCGACGCCTAGCGCGATACAGACGCCCACCAGGCCGGCCAGGCCGGTCGCCAGCCACTCGTTTCGCAGCCCCGGAACGGCGTAGTCGGGAATGAGCGAATTAAAAAGACCGGTCGCCCTATCGATGAAACCGAGGTCGTGCGCGACCCGCTCGAGACCGTCGGGGAGTGAGGATGCGAGCGGCGACAGAAATACCGCGAGCGCGATCGATATCGACGAAAAGACGGCGATGCTTCGCACGTCGAGCGCGGCATTGCCTTGGATAAGGTCGGGCCGGACTCTGGCTAGGTAGCCGATGGTGGTAGCAGTGATAAGACCCTCGGCCGCCCCGATGACGATATGCCAGCCGGTCATGAGCGAGGCGGTTATCGCCAGCGGCGCCGTGCCGGATAAATAGAGTTCGACCGCGACAACGAGCGCCGTGACTACCGTAGATACCAGCCCGGCCGAAAATGCCGCCACCGGAGTGCTGAAACGTTTTATCACGCCGTAGATTAGATACGCGACGGAGGGGGCTATAATCGCCATGTTGAACACGTTGGCCCCGAGCGCGCTGATGCCGCCGTCGCCGAAGAGAAATGCCTGGACGCCGACGACCGAGAGCATCACGAGCATCGCCCTCCACGGGCCGATGAGAATCGCCGCGAGTGCTGCCCCGAGGAAATGGCCCGAGGTGCCGCCGGCGACCGGGAAGTTGAGCATCTGCGCCGCGAAGATGAACGCCGCGAGGACGCCCATGAGCGGCGGGTCTTTCTCTTCCAACTCTTGGTTGGCACGGCGTACCGCATAGGTTATCGCGATGCCCGCCGCCGCCGCTGTCGTCACCCATGTCTTCGTGTCCAGGAATCCATCGGGGATATGCATTTACGGCTCCTTTAATAATTCCAATGGTTGTTTACTCTTAGACACTTCGGTGTCCGATTGCGGGTGCCCGATTCATCGGGCGAAACTAAACTTCTGTGATATGGACGTGTCCGTGGTTGTGGTGGCGCAAATCCTCCATCGCCGCCTCGAGGAGCGCCCCGGCCTCCGCCGCTTTCGCCCCGGCGTCTTTGAGCTTGCCCGAAAGCTCGTGCTCGTGCGCCGCGTCGGCGAGCCTCGCCCATTGCTCGGCGTTGGTATTCAAGAGCTTGAAATGCTCTAGTAGCTGGTAAATCGCGACCTTAAAGTCGGTCGTATTGAGTCCTGCTTGACACATTTCCACACCTCCGGCTCGGCCTTGAGGCGTTCGCCCCGGATTAGGCGTCGCCGTTGGTCGACCAGTTTGTCGACCAAAAACAAAAACCACGAACTCGCGGGGTTCGCCCCGCTGGACCTTCGTGGTCTGGTTATTAGTTATTAGATTGTCAAAAGCATATCAGGTTTCGAGCGCGCTGCCTAGAGAGCGCACGCAATAATTGCCGATTATTTGCATGCAGCGCCCGCCTGTAGTCTGTACCTACGCTATTCGCTCGGCGTTAAAATAACCATATGGTCGAGGAGCTTCAGCTCTTTGAAATCGGCCTTGACTTGCTTTTGTTCTCCGAAAAGGTCGATGAGGAGAAGTTTATCGCCCGATGGCGTTATCGAAACGACATCTTTCATGAATATCTCTTGCTCGCCGTCCTTCTCGATATATACGTTTGTCTCACACATTCCCTTTAACCTCCACAACTCTACTGGTCTTATTGCCGGTGAGCGTGCTCTTGACCATCCTGAGCATCTCGTCCATGAGGTGGGGGAGCGGCAGGTTGCTCGCCCCCACGATGTCGATATGCGGCTGGCTCATCGGCAGCAGGATTTTCTTGGCTTTCGACAGCGATAAGCTCTCCGCCATCGCGGCGGTAAGCTCACCCATAAACGAATTGGGCATGATTACCGATATCGGGCCGATTATAACGGCGGCCTCGGGCGCGGTTATTCGAAAGGCGTTTTCGCCGCTCGCCCCGCGGTTCGCCCCCGCCTTCATCATATTGCTCGCCGCAATCGCGTTCGTCCCGAGCACTATTATCTCTATCTTATCGGGGAGTTGCTCCCTGAGCCTGGCGACGATTTGCTGGCCTATGCTGCCGCCGGCCCCGTCTACTACGAGTATTTTCATCGGTTATCCAAGCCACTCCGAGAGTTCATCGACAAATCTCTCTTTGGGCATCGCGCCCATGAACCGCCGCTTAGCTTCGCCTTTTTCGAATAGGATGAAGGTGGGGATGCTCAACACCTGAAACTCGCCGGCTATGCGCGGGTTATCATCGACGTTTAACTTGGCGAACTTTACTTTCTCTAAGAATTCACCGGCGAGTTCCTCGATGACCGGGGCGACGATTCTGCACGGTGCGCACCACTGCGCCCAGAAATCGACCAGAACCGGCTTGTCCGAACCGATAATCTCCGCATCCCACGTCTGCTCGCTTACTTCGACCACATTCTCTCCCATTGAGCGTTCCTCTCTATCCTTAAGTCTCTATGAATTTTTCGGCGGATACCGCGGCGAGCGCCCCCTCGGCGGCAGCCCACACTACCTGCTTTAAGTTATTCTTTCTGACGTCGCCCGCGGCGAAGACGCCCGGGATGGAAGCGGTCAACGTATCATCGGTGATAATATAGCCGGCCTCGTCCATACTGAGCGCGCCCGCGAAGAGTTCGGTGTTGGGGATGTTCCCGACGAAGACGAAGATGCCTTCGACGCCGACCTCTCTTTCCTCACCGGTCTTGACGTTTTTTACCGTGACCGCTGAGACCGAGTTCTCGCCGGACACCCCAGAGAGCACCGAATCGAGCAGAAAGTCGATCTTTTCGTTCTTGAACGCGCGGTCTTGGACTATTTTCTCGGCGCGAAGTCGGTCGCGCCGGTGTATAATCGTGACTTTGCTCGCGAATTTCGTCAGGTAGATAGCTTCTTCAACGGCCGAGTTGCCGCCGCCGATGACCATGACCCGCTTGTCCCTAAAGAACGGGCCGTCGCAAGTGGCGCAGTACGAGATGCCGCGCCCGGTAAGCGTCGCCGCGCCCGGTACATCGAGCTTGGTCGGGCGCACGCCGCTAGCGATAATAATCGCTTTAGCGGCATACTCACCGTCGGGAGTCGTTACTTTCTTTAGCGGACCACTCAAATCCGCCGAGGTGACCTCGCTCATATCCAGCTCGACATCGAATTTTTGCGCTTGCTCGCGCATCTTTTCGGCAAGCTCGAACCCGGTGATGCCCTCGGGAAAACCGGGGTAGTTTTCGATAATATCCGTAATCGAGGCCTGCCCCCCGATAAGTTCTTTTTCGAAAAGTTTGGTCTTGAGCATCGAGCGCCCCGCGTAAAGGCCGGCGGCCAGGCCGGCGGGCCCGCCACCGATTATCAGCACATCATATTCGTTATTCAAACGCGTTACCCACCTTTCGATTGTGAATTCAACCGGGCTTCGACCTGTTTCAAATATTCGTCCGCTTGAACGTAGAAAATACTGTCTTTAGGTGCTTTTTCCTTGACCTTAATAAAGTTCGAACGGGCGTTGAGCAGGTCGCTCTCTTCTCGCAGGAGAATCACCCCTAAGTTGAAGTAGGCCTGATAGAAATTGTCGTCCCTGCTTATCACCGTATTGAGTTCGCGAATGGCCAAGTCGGTCGTGCCCAGGTATGAATAGGCGACAGCCATGTCCGTTCGCGTAGAGTTTTGATCAGTGTCGATGTCGAGCACCTTTTTAAAATATTCGATTGCCGTCTGAAAGTTCTTCTTGTCCTGAGTCAAGTGGCCCATGTTGAAATAGGTGTTTCCAAGGCCGATAAGGGCTTGGATATCCTTTGGGTTGTTCTCGATTATCGCGAGGTACGTATCTCGCTGTGTTTCCAGCGCCTTGACGCTATTCTGGTAATCCTGGAAGCCCTGGACCAGCTGTGGCGGCCCTTCCGGGATGCCCGCCCCTTGCTCAAGCCCCAAATAGTCCGTGATTTGCGGGAAGAATGCCAGAGCGATTGCGACCGCCGCGACCGCCGCGATTGCCGTAAGCGCTTTCTTTTGGGCCTTTACCTTAAAGAAGGCCCGTTTGACGCCGCCGTAGGCAAACTCCTCTCCCGGGTGCTCAACGTTGACTCCGAGCGCCTGCGCTTTCAAGAGCATATTCAAATCGTTGGTCACAATAGTCACCGGTCGTCCATTGGTATCTTGTTTTACTTGGTAGACGATGGTCAGAATCCTATCATCCGAGTTCTTCGCACTGAAGGTCTCCGGCGTCCCCTTGCCGGGGTCAAAGCTCATTACCCTCACTATAGAATTTTTGCCGAAGGATATCCCGTCAGTAAGCTTTCCTTTTTCGGACAAGTCGAAGAGAATCCGCGAGATTTGGCGGCTGCGGTAGCGCAACTCACGGTCGGCCCGCGAAGTCTTTACTTTGTCCAGCTCGCTCAAGACGATATCCGGTATTACGACATCCGCGTCCGGGAACGCGTATATCGCCCTTGGATTGTAGAGTAATACGTTGGTGTCTAGTACGTAAATTGGCCGTTTCTTCTTTATTTTTGACATAGTAATAACATTATAAACTTTATTGAGCCTAACCGATAGTTGTTGTTAGCAGAAAAACTGCTGGTCACGAAGAAAAAGAGGAGCTGCCGACGATGGCTTAGTTGGTGGCACTCCGAGCGATCGCTTTACCAGACAAGTAGGCGTCGAAGTAACCGATACGGTGCGCGAACAGGGTTTTCTTAGGGTTAGTCTCGACCTCCACTACCGCGAAACCGTTTTCGACGGCAAAGCCGGTAAGCTTGCTCCGCGTCCGCTCGCACATCTTGTAAGCGGCCATGAGGGCGACCTCTTGCTTGCCCCCGGAGTTTCGATATGCGCCGGCGGTTTCCTCGGCGACCGAGCGGGCGAATTTGTCCGCGAGCCAGTAGTTGGTCGCCACAACGGTTGCATCGTTTATTAGCACTCCTATTATCGCTAAGGATATGATGACCTTTGCGAGCCTCCCGAAACCGTCGTTCATCGCCACACCTCTCGCCCTTGTTGCCGCAAATCCGAAAAAACTGGTAAAGTTATTATCGTCAGCGGCAGCCGGGCTCCTTAGCGTTGTGAGAAAGTTCCCGCACCCGATTAAGGAGCGTTATACGTTATCCGATACTCTGTTAAGTCGAAACGAGATTTACGCCGTCTTGGATTAGCCATGCGGTTACCCGGGGATAAATGTGAGTAGGACCGTACCGCGCGTTGACTAAAATATGTTGAAGAAGGAGAGTCGCATGCTTGAAATAGGCAAAGAAGAAATAGTCATACCAGAAGAATTACCCCTAATCCCGCTGAGGGATATGATAATCTTTCCAAACCTAGTCGTACCCCTCTTCGTAGGAAGAGAACGGTCGATAAACGCGCTGGAAGCGGCGATGAAGGAAGAGCACATCGTTGCGCTGGTCACGCAGAAGATAGCCGATGTCCAGGAGCCGGAGATAGAAGACCTATACCGTCTCGGAACGGCAGCCACGATTATGCAGGAGCTGAAAATACCCGACGGCACGGCTAAAGCGCTTGTAGAAGGACTCAGCCGTATAGAGATCGTCGAGTTCACACAGACCGAGCCTTACTTCAGGGTCAGGATAAAGGTCTTGGACGAAGAAGAAGAAAAAGATATCGAGGTCGAGGCGCTCATGCGAAATCTCGTCTCGCAGTTCGAACGGGCGGCGAGCCTGGGCAAGCCGATACCGCAAGAGGTCTTGCTGGCTACCGCTAATATCGATGAGCCGAGCCGCCTCGCCGATTTTATCGCGTTCCATTTGAGCCTTAAGATAGATGAAAAACAGCGGATAATCGAAGCCGTCAACGCCCGCGAGCGCCTGGAGAGGGTCTCGACTTTCTTAAGCCGCGAGCTTGAGATACTCGAGATAGGCAGCAAGATACAGTCGCGCGTCAAAGAGCAGCTGACGAAGACCCAAAAAGAATATTTCCTGCGCGAGCAGCTAAAAGCCATCCACCAGGAACTCGGCATAGCGGACGAACAGGCCGCGGAGATAGATGAGCTGCGCGCCAAGATAAAATCGGCCAAGATGCCGAAGCCGGTCAACGAGAAGGCGCTCAAAGAACTCGATAGGCTGGCGAAGATGCCTCAAGCGGCCGCGGAGTCATCGGTCATTCGTACCTACCTCGATTGGCTCATCGGTTTGCCCTGGCAGAAAAAATCGAAGCAAAAACTCGACCTTAAAGAGGCGTCTAAGATACTCGATGAAGACCACTACGGTCTGGAGCAGGTCAAGAAGCGCGTACTCGAGTACCTTGCGGTCCATAAATTGACCGAGAAGATGCGCGGGCCAATCCTGTGCTTTGTCGGCCCGCCGGGAACCGGCAAGACCTCCATAGGTAAATCTATCGCGCGCTCTCTCGGGAGAAAGTTCGTGCGGATTTCGCTCGGCGGCGTCCATGACGAGGCCGAGATAAGGGGACACCGACGCACCTACGTCGGGGCGTTGCCCGGTCGCATCATCCAAGCCATACATCAGGCGGGGACCAAAAACCCGGTATTCATGCTCGACGAGATCGATAAAGTCGGGGCCGATTTCAGGGGCGACCCTACCGCGGCGCTCCTGGAGGTGCTCGACCCCGAGCAGAACTTCGCCTTCAGCGACCACTACCTAGAGGTCCCCTTCGACCTCTCCGACGTCGTCTTTATAACGACGGCGAATATGCTGGAGACCATACAGCCGGCGCTCAGAGACCGCATGGAGGTAATACCATACTCGGGCTACACTGAGGAAGACAAGGTACACATAGCGACCGAGTATCTCATCCCCAAGCAGGTAGAGACACATGGCTTAAATGACAAGAACATCTTGATAGAAGAAGCGGCGCTCCGGAAAATCATCCGTGAATATACACGGGAAGCCGGCGTGCGAGACATAGAGCGCAAAATAGCGGGTATTTGCCGCCAAGTGGCGCGAAAAGTCGTCGAAGGCGAGAAAAAGCGCTTGAAGATAACGCAAGAGAACCTCCACGATTACCTGGGGCCGAGCCGGTTCCGCTACGGGCTGGCCGAAGAAGCCGACGAGATCGGTGTCGCGACGGGGCTTGCCTGGACCGAAGCGGGCGGCGACGTCCTCTCCGTCGAGGCGACGACCTTGAGCGGCAAGGGCAAGCTGATTCTCACAGGCCACCTCGGCGAGGTCATGCGCGAGTCGGCGCAAGCGGCCGTGAGCTATGTGCGCTCCCGCGCCGAGGTTCTCAAAATCGACAAACATTTTTACAGCGAGTTCGACACGCACATCCACGTGCCCGGCGGCGCTATCCCCAAGGATGGTCCATCGGCCGGCATCACAATGGCGACGGCTTTGGCCTCGACGCTGACCAAGCGCCCGGTCAAACGCGAGCTGGCGATGACCGGCGAGATAACTTTGAGGGGCCGCGTACTCCCAATCGGCGGCGTCAAAGAAAAAGTTCTGGCCGCGCATCGGGCCGGCATCAAGGAGATAATCCTGCCCGAGGAGAACGAGAAGGACCTCGAACTCGTAGCCAAAGAGGTCAAAGAAGAACTCAAGTTTCACTTCGTCGATCACATGGACGCGGTACTCGAACTGGCGCTCAGGCCGGAGACACCCTCGAAACGGATACGGCAACCGGGAAAACAGGCGTAGCCGGCAACACTAAACACTATCACCGGGGCCGCTCAACGGGCGGTCCTTTTTTTGGTGGTGCGGACACAACGTAACTTTTTGGCGAACACAAAGTAACTTATTTGAAAAACCGACCCCGAAGCTTGTATTATATCTAGCATGATGCGATCTTTTTCCAAAAGCGACCGGGGCGACGAGGTCGTCGATATACAAATAAGGCTCTCCAAGCTCGGCTATAATCTCGGTCCGAGCGGTGTCGATGGGAGCTTCGGCGACGCGACCGAGGCCGCCGTTGTCATGTTCCAGCGCGACCGCGACCTCTTTGTCGACGGGGTCGTCTCCGATGAGACCTGGAGAGCGTTGGTCGAGGCGACTTACAAGCTCGGCGACCGTCTTATCTATTTAAGAAGCCCCTTTTTCCGCGGCGATGACGTAAAAGAGCTGCAGCGCAACTTGAACACACTCGGTTTCAACACCGGGCAGGTCGACGGCGTCTACGGCGAGACTACCGAGCGCGCGGTCCGCGAATACCAGCGAAACCTCGGGTTGCAGAGCGACGGTATCTTCGGTCCCTCGACGCATGCCGCCATAGAGAACTTCCGGCATCTTTTAAAGAGCGAGGCGAGCGCCGTCTATCCCGACCCGCACCGGAATCAAGACTCCGCGCTATCCATCTTCGAAAACAGGCTTATCGTTGTCAATCCCATATTCATACAATACGAACTCGAGGGACCCGCGCGGGATTCAGCGGTGGAGACCAATCGCGACCTCGGGATACGCCTCGGCAATCTTCTGGAACTCCTGGGAGCGCGGGTGGTGTATCTCGATGGAGACGCTATCGGCGGCTTCGACGGGGCGGCCGATATCTACATCGAGTTCAGCCTCAACATCGCCGAAGATGAGGAGCACTCCGGCAGTGTCGTCCACTATGACGACACATTCGATGAGGGCGCCGCGCGCAGTCAGGTGTTGGCAAAGATATTACAGGACGAGCTGGTCTGCGCCCTGGAGCTACAAGACCTCGGAGTCGAGAGGGCAATGCTTGACGTTAAGCCGGGTCAGGCGGTCGCGGCGGTTCGCATAAAGCCGTTTTTCAGCTTGAAATCGGATGAGACGGCGTTTCTCGAAGAAGAGATTCTTAGGCAAAAAATCGCTGTGGCGGTATTTGACGGCATATCCAGCTACCTGCAGCTTTACTGATAACCGCTGGTGGAGCCGGTTTGCCCTCAAAAAATATTTTGTGATAAACTTAGTCGGTTCCACTTTTGAAAAGGATTTGAAGATTAAAGCATAGAATACTTTTTGACGAAGCATAGGATAGCGCTGAAATATAGGAGGAGATGTAGCATTTATCGTAGCAGACGCAGTTTAATCTCAGTCATATCCTTAGTCACCATAGTTTTTACAGCCGTGACCTCACCGGCAACCGCGAATCCGCAAAACACCGGCAGACAAGCGGAAGTCCGCAAAATCAAGTCTCAGATAAGCCAAATCGATCAACGGCTCGATGTGGTTGTCGAAGAGTACAACTCAGCGACCCATTCTCTCAATAATACTAAGAGCGAACTCAAAATAGTCAGCGCTAAGCTAGTCGAAGCCGAGCGGGAATCATCCCAACGGCAAGCGGCGATCAATAAGCGGGTCGCATCCTTGTACCGCGAGGGCGGACTCTCGTATCTAGAGGTGCTCTTGAACACGACCGACCTCGACCAATTTCTATACTGTCTCGAACTAGTCGAGAGGTTGGCCGACCGCGATGCTCGTATTATTGCGGATTTAAAGGAGAGCAAGAAAGAGGCGGCAACGCATAAAGCGGCGCTAGTCGAAAAAGAGAGCGCGCAAAAAGCGTTCCTCACCGAATTGCAGGTCAAGAAGAGCAATATCCAGGCCCAGCTCAATGACCGGAACAAGCTTTTGGCCCGTATCGGCAAGGAGATCGCGAACGAGCGCCGTGTCGAGGCAAGAAAGCAAGCCCAAATGCGCGACAAGATAAAGGTTAGCTACAACAGGGGCGGCGGCGTTTCCGTATCGCGAGGCGAGGGACGCTCGGGTGCCGTAGGTATCGCGATGGGAGAGCTTGGCAAGCCTTATAGCTGGGGCGCCGGCGGACCCAATTCGTTCGACTGCTCGGGTTTGACCCGGTACGTCTATGGCCAATTGGGTGTCAGCCTGCCGCATTCGAGCAGGGCGCAGTATAACAGCGGCCGTCGAGTCAGCCGCGACGACCTTCAATCCGGAGACCTCGTCTTCTTTGCGCGCGGCGGTACGATATCGCACGTCGGCATCTATGTCGGCGGCGGCAGTTTCATCCACGCCCCGCAAACCGGTGACGTCGTAAAGATCAGCAGTCTCGGTAGGCACGGCGGGTACGTCGGCGCCGTGAGGCCGTAAGTCTAAGGAAATCGGGTTCTTCGGGGACTCGCAAATTGATACTGAAGGGTGGAGATATCTCCACCCTTTTTTGCACCATCATGCGGCCGCCGGTAAAGTTTTGTCCGCCCAATCCGAAATATCGTATATGGAAGACTTTTCTCTCTTGCGCTTCCTCGTCGATGCGAGGGGCTCCGATTTGCATATCAAGGCGGGTAGCAAGCCGTGTCTACGTGTGGACGGTGTACTTCGTACCGCCGACCTTCCCGTCTACGACATGGACGAAGTCGAGAGATTCGCGTTCGCGATGATGAATGACCGACAGAAAAATCTCTTCGCCGAGAAAAACGAGATTGATTTTGCGCTTACCCTGCCGGGGATCGGACGGTTTAGGACAAACATTTTCAAACAGCGGGGCAGCGTCGGCTTAGCGATAAGGCGAGTAATGAGCGAGCAGCTCAGTATAGCCGAATTAGACCTGCCGCCCGTCGTCGAAGAGCTGGTTCAAGAACCGAGAGGGCTGATTCTCGTCACTGGTGTTGCCGGCAGCGGCAAAACGACGACTTTGAACACGATGATAGACCATATCAACAAGACGCAACAGCGGCATATCATCACCATCGAAGACCCGATAGAAGTTCTTCACAAGGATATAAACAGTTTCGTCAACCAGCGCGAGATAGGCGTCGATACCGATAGCTATGCGGACGCTCTCAAGCACGTTGTGCGCCAAGACCCCGATGTCATAATGATAGGGGAGATGAGGGATATGGAGACGGCTCAGGCGAGCCTTACGGCCGCCGAGATAGGAAACCTGGTCTTGAGTTCGCTCCACACCATCGACGCGGCCGAGACCATCAACCGAATTATCGACCTATTCCCGCCGTATCAACAGAAACAGGTGCGCATTATGCTTGCGGCCACCTTGAAGGGAATTATCTCGCTGCGTCTGCTCCCGCGTGTCGGCGGCGGCAGGATACCGGCGGTAGAAGTGATGGTGTCGACGGCGACCATCAAGGAGTACATCATAAACGAAGACGAGACCTCGAAGATAAACGAGGCCATCGAGCAGGGCGGCTATTACGGGATGCAAAGCTTTGACCGGGCGCTCTTGTCGCTCATCGAAGCCGACAAAATCCGGAGCGAAGACGCCCTAGCGATGTCTTCACACGCCCATGACTTCAAACTCAAAGCCAAGCAGGCCGGTTTTTTTGTCGCTTAAGGTTCCCGGCGGATGGCGGCTGTCGGGCATTCCTCAATCGCCTCGTCGACTCTTCCGGCCAGGCTCTCGGCGGGCGTTTCGTTTAAGACGTAAGCCATGCCGTCCTCGCGCAGCTCAAAGACTTCGGGCGCGATTTGCTCGCATTGCCCGCAGCCGATGCATTCATCGATGTCGATTACTATTCGCATGATATCTCCTTAGTCGGCGCAACAGAAAGTCTATCGCCCTGAAACGCCCATGTCAACGAATTGCCGCCGCCATCATGGAGAAGCTGACGGTCTCTCGCCGGCAAAGCAATCGTCTAAACGGGAGCTGTGCGTTTTGCATTCAAATAACTGGGTAAAAATGAATAAAATCGACTCGATTGGAGATACTATCATGCGAGAGACGCGAAACGGCCTTAAAATCGGCCGGATTTTAGGCATAGAGATTTCGCTAAACTACAGCTGGTTCATCATCTTCACCCTGATCACATGGGGCTTGTCGGCGGTATTGTTCCCGCAGGCCGCGCCGGGCTTTAGCGCGACCACCTATTTGGCGATGGGCGTTGTTACTTCGCTCCTCTTCTTTGGCTCGGTCCTCTTCCACGAGCTGATGCACTCCGTTGTCGCTAGAAGCTACGGTTTGCCGATAGAAGGGATAACGCTGATGATCTTCGGCGGCGTGTCGCAACTCGCCGACGAACCGCAAAGCCCGGCGGTGGAGTTTAAGATGGCAATCGCCGGTCCGCTAAGCAGCCTGGTAATCGGCGCTTTTTTTGTCGTAGTCTTCCTTGTCGGCCAAGGAGCTAATCTGAGCCCCGTCTTTTTGTCGCCGGTATTATGGTTGGGCTATATCAATATAGTGCTCGCCATATTCAACATGCTCCCAGGGTTTCCGCTCGATGGGGGGAGGGTACTTCGCTCGGCGATTTGGCATTTTACCGGCAACCTGCGGCGCGCGACGGCCATCGCCTCCGGTTTCGGCAAAGCCCTGTCCTACGGGCTGATATCGCTCGGCGTCTTCGGGGTCGTCTCCGGCAATATCGGCCTCTTGTGGTTTCTTCTCCTGGGCTGGATATTGCTGCAGTCCGCCGAAGCCGGCTATCAGCAGGTCGTCTATCGCTTGGCACTCGAAGGAGTCACGGTCGGCCAAGCTATGACCCCCAACCCGCGGACCATAAGCCCCGAGCTGACGCTCGCCGATGCGGTCACTGACTACTTTACCCAGCATTTGTGGGTCGCTTATCCGGTAGTCGATGATAGAGAGGTTCTAGGCATCGTAACGTTCAACAGCGTCAAAGGAGTCTCTAAGCTAGCCTGGGACGAGAAGCGCGTGCGCGACGTCATGCGCCCGCTCTCGCTCGATATCGTCACACAACCGGAAGCCCTGCTAACGGAGGTTCTGCCGAAACTCAACCTCAAGGCGGAGGGACGGATGTTGGTGATGAAAGGCGCCAGTCTGATGGGTATTCTTACCGCGGCCGACGTAACACGCGTGCTCATGCGCCAGATGCGCTACGAAGAAGCGGAGCGGCGAGCCGGCTAGAGTAAATCCGCCCTATTCATTCTCAGACTTCCAGCTGTTTTTGGGAGGCGCTGGTCCGCGACGACGTTACGTTGCGCGATTGCGCCAGCGCTTTTTCGTATGCGACCTCGTGGCGCTCGACAAAGCTTCGCTCGGTATATTCGCGCTCGACGAGGCGGCGGCAGGCCAAGCGGTCTATCTCCCCGATGCGCGCAACCGCTTCTATCATGCCGTCTTCGTCTTCGACTATAAAGCCGGTCTCGCCGTCCTGAATCACCTCGGGAACCGAGCCGTTGCGAATCGCGATAACCGGCGTTCCGCAAGCCATCGATTCTATCATGACCAGCCCGAACGGTTCCGGCCACTGGATGGGGAAGAGCACGCATTCGGCCCCGCGGTAGAGTTCTACTTTGGCGGCGTGCTCGACCTCGCCGAGGTACTCGATGTCGCCGCCGAGGAACGGGCGGACCTTCTCTTCGAAGTAAATCTTCTCGTGCGGCTCACTCGACTTGCCTATCATAATCAGCTTTCGCCCGAGCTTTTTCGCGACCGAAGCCGCGATGTGCGCCCCTTTCTCGTCGTTCATCCGCCCGACAAAGAGGAGGTAGTCGCCGCTTGTCGGCGAGAAACCATAATCGTCTAGCTTGATGGCGTTGGGTATGGTCGCCAGAAAGTCGAGCCCGGTATAGCTCGACCGCTGAGCATCGCTGATGGCGACAAACCGCAAATCATCGCTGACCGAGGTGTAATAATCGAGGCTCGGCTTGTAGGCCGGACCATGCATCGTCGCGAGCACCGGTATCGAGAAGAGCCGGCTAACCAGTGCGCCCAAGAGACGGCTTCCAGAGCCGTCGTGGTCGTGGATTATGTCGAACTCGCGCGCCATCTCGTACGCCGCCAGGCTGTGTATATTTTCAAGATAGACGTTTTCTTTGATGAGCCGGTACGGAGCTTCGTCGAAGACGGAGATCAACCGGGCCTCGGTAACGGAGTCACCCGACGCAAAGAGTGTGATGTCATGGCCCCGGTGGTGCAATCCCTCGGCGAGAATTGAGACCACCAGCTCTATACCGCCATATCCGGGTGGTGGGACCGGGAACCAAGGGGGTGCTACGATTGCGATTTTTAGCTTATTTGTCCTAAAATCATTCATGATTGATAGGATACCCTATATCACGACGGCGTTAACCGGTTCGGCGCGAAAAATCGACTAGGATTATTCCGCACCTTGCGTAGCAGCCGATTTCAATCACAAAATCGGCGCGAAACTGGTGTTTTTGCTAAAAGATGTTATAATAATATCCGCAATCGGGATGTAGCGCAGTTTGGCAGCGCGCCACGTTCGGGACGTGGAGGCCGGAGGTTCAAATCCTCTCATCCCGACAGCATTAAGGGCTTGTGAAAATGCTTTTCGCAAGCCCTTTTTCATGTGCGCCCGGCATGGGCGATAGCTTAGCGGTGAAAGTCCGCTATGGGCTTGGCAGTGGGAACCATTAGCCAAGGGCAAGGGTGTCCATCGCGAGGTGGAATCAACAGGCAAGCCGGAGGCAAAGTC
>Ga0207951_100024_pt1 | contig 137449 bp, 118 predicted proteins | sample Subbio12Aug_8Bad_FD_184830 | JGI IMG/M metagenome (GOLD analysis project Ga0207951, IMG submission 184830) | Serpentinite rock and fluid subsurface biosphere microbial communities from McLaughlin Reserve, California, USA - CR12Aug_8Bad (SPAdes) | ecosystem: Environmental > Terrestrial > Deep... | reverse complement strand
GGACTTTCATCAGCTGCCCCGCAAGGACTCGAACCTTGAACTCCTGATCCAGAGTCAGACGTGTTGCCAATTACACCACGGGGCAAACAAACTTTATTATTTCTCTATCCTAAATTTAGTGGATTTAACTGAATTAATTCCACTCAAAATCCTAATCTGTAATTTTTCCGAATCCAATTCTGGGATAATCCATTTATAACTATTCTTCAACCCCGGTCTTGAAGGCAACGCTTTTTCTATTGTAAACCATTTAATGCCATCTAATGAATATTCAATTGAAACATCTTTAATATCTTCCGATGTTGTCCAATTGATCTCTTTTATGGTTCCTTTACGAACAGAATTAGAATTGTTATCAAGGAATAAAATACTACCAGCCGGAAGAATTTGTAAGTTAAATACTTTTGGTGTCATATCAGAAATCGGATTGGCACCAGCATCTGCACTTACATCGATAATTCTTAATCTCGCATTTGTAGAGGGCTGAATTGCAGGTATTACCCAATTATATGCACCGGTTGAACGGTAGTTTGTTACAACGGTATTCCATGTCAATCCATTATCATCTGTGTATTCAATATCAACATTATATACTCCAGCAGAACGCCAGGTAATCAATGTATCTACATCTGTGAAAGTATCACTTATTTTACGCCATGCCAGGTATTCGCCGCCTAACGGGAATGTCCATCTTAATAACTTAGTTTGAGGATGAATACTAAATCGTCCATCTGTTTGAGCATACATAGTTGGATTTACGGAGCTACTTATTCTAATCATTGCATTATCCGATCTAAATTCAACATCCTCCGGCATTGTCCAATTATAAATTCCATTGCTGGGATAGGAATTTACAATTAACTTCCATGTTGCTCCGCCATTTAATGAATACTGAATTTTTACTGAATCGACATTATAGCTTGCCCATCTTATTTCAAAAGTAAATTTCCTTTGAGGATCGCTCGTTAGCCATTCATCGCCATTCTTAGGACTAAGCATTGTAATAGTTTTCGGTTCGGTTTTCTCAATAGTAAAGTTTCCAATACTTCTTGCACTTGGTGCCCCATTACTTCCATCATCTGCATTAAATACAACTACATAATATCGATCCGATGGGACAGTAAAACTTGTTACATAGCGTCCCTGATTTGCCATCTTATCTACAAGTGTATAGAATGAAGGAATATCAGGATAAATTGCTATACCATTGTTCCAGGTATATTTTATTCCAACATTTTTAATACCTGTAGATTCCCATTTTATTTCAATTGCATCACTGTCTTTAAAGATTCTAGGTCCACGTGGTTCTGAAACAAAAATGTATTTTCTTGGAGAGATTGTAAAAGAAGCATCACTAACATCAGAAACACTTGCATCCTTAGAATCAGTAATTCTAATCTGGCATTGTGCTGAATTAAAGTTTTCATTAATACTCCACTCATAAGCACCACCTCCAATGCTATCAACAAGAGTAATCCAAGTCAATCCTTTATCAATTGTTAATTCGATTTTAACTTTGTTAACTCCTGTTGCATTCCAGGTAATATTTTGTCTGGAACCGGCTTCCCATTCCTCGCCGCCATTAGGACTTGTAACTTGTAAAGTCTTGATAATTTGATTAGTAATTCTAAAAACACCGTCGGATACATCATTCGGTTCACCATCAGCGGCATCATAAATTCTGATTTTACAATTTTGAGAATTGACATTTGGAATCTGCTGCCAGATATAGAAACCGATACTCGGTGTCGATTCAACTATTGTAGTCCAGTTTGCACCGTTGTTTGTTGTATAAGCAATCTTAACATTTGCAATATTTTGTGAAAGCCATTCAATTCTTTGTGATGTATTTGAAAGCCAGGATTCTCCTCCATTCGGAACAAGAACTTTAATTACCGGTTCCGGTAATATGTTAAAAGTATTATTACTCTCATCGGATATCAATCCTGTCTTTGAATCTTTAACTCTAACCTTGGCTAAAGTAGAAGGAGTGTTTGGAACAGGCTCCCAGAAATAAATCCCTGTGTTCTTTGTATCCTTACCAATGTATTTCCAGGTATTACCATTATTGGTTGTGTATTCGAGATACACCGAATCAATACCGGTACTGCTGTACCATGTAATTTGTTTTGCAGTTCCGGCTTCCCAGTTTTCACCGCCATTAGGCACTCTTAACATTAAGGATTTGTTTTCTAATTTGCTGATTGAAAAAGTATTATCGGATAAGTCTTTTGGTTCACCATCTAAAGCATCAGCAACTCTAATTTTACAAAGCTGGGATGTAACATTAGGGACAGGATTCCAATTATAGAATCCAACACTTGGTGTTGAATTGACAATTGGTGTCCAGCTGAATCCGTTATCTGTTGTATATGCTATTGAAACATTTTGAATATTTTCCGATACCCATTCAATTCTTACTGATGAGCCGATATCAATTTTCTCACCGCCGTTGGGTGCAATTACTTTTATTAAAGGTTCAGGAAGAATGCTGAAAGTGTTTGTACTTTCCGTAAACGGAACACCGTCTTTTGCATCTTTAATTCTAACCTTTGCAAGTGTTGAAGGAGTTTTAGGTACCGGCTCCCAAAAATATATTCCGGTGTTTTTCTTATCGACTGCAATTAGACTCCATGTGTTACCATTATTGGTAGTGTATTCAATTCTAACGGAATCAATTCCAGAGCTATACCATTTAATTTGTTTTGATGTACCGGATTCCCATTCTTCATTTCCATTAGGGGAAATAATGCGAAGACTTTTATTCGAATTTTTGATAATGCTAAAAACTTTTTCGCTTATTGATGAAGCAGAACCATCAACTGTTGCAACTCTAATCTTACATTGATTTGATATTGAATTAGGAATAGGGAACCAGTTATAAATTCCGGTGTTGTTCAAACTATCGGCAACAAGAAACCATGAAGAGCCATTATCATAAGTTACCTGGATTCTAATCTTGGATTGAGTTGTAGCGGTCCACTTAATATCGAAAGAAGAACCTTCCATCAAGGATTCACCGCCATTGGGAGAAACAACCTTAACTGAACTTGTTGATGTTTTATCAGTTGGTTCAGTAATATTCGATTCTTCTTCAATTAATTTACAAGAAGAAAAGAAGAGCAGAAGTGCAAATAGAAATGTTAATTTTCTACGCATGTTATCCTCGATAAAGTTTTTTCGACTTTCGTCCTGGGTAAATTTAATAAATTCAGTTATTTTAATTAAGTAAAATATTACAGAAAGTGTGCCTAAATAAATAATTATGATTTTCAGCATAATACTCAACTTTAGCTAATCATGTATAAAATCTACATGTTAATATTACTTATAATTTCATCTCTTCCGGTAAACGGGCAGGAAATTATACTTTTTGCCGAAATCGGCTCATTTCAGTCGGCTATTTCTGTTTCAATTAATCAAGCCGGATTTATTTTTGTGAGTGATGCCGGTTCAAATGAAATTGTTAAAATGGATACTCTCGGAAATGTCTTGAGAACAATCGGGGGTTACGGATGGTCTGCATCTGCTTTTGATTACCCTGTAAAACTTTTTGCAAATACACTCAATGTCTATGTAGCCGATAGAAATAACGACCGGATTCAAATATTCGACAAGGACCTTAATTACTTATCTGAAATTTCATCCAGAAAATTTTCGAATAACAAATCCGTTTTCAGGTACCCGCTAAGTGTATCAGTCAATTCACAGGGAGACCTTTACATACTCGATTCGGATAACACAAGAATTCTAAGGTTCAATTTTAGAGGCGAGTACTTGAATGAAATTGGCGGTTATGAATCGAGTTCATATGTACTTAGAAACCCCAAATGTTTTACTATAAACTCAATAAACCAACTGAACGTAATAGACGGTAAAAATCTTATTGTGTTTGATCAGTTCGGAAATTTAGTGAACAGGTTAAAACTTGATGAAGAATATGTTAACATGAATTTCTCATCAAATATACTTTTACTTATCGGTGATAAAAAGATTGATGTCTTAGACTGGAATTCGAATCCTCCAAAATATTCTTTTTCAAATTTTCTTGATGAAAAAATTAAAGATGCGATTCTTTTTAATAAAAAATTGTTTGTCCTGACTGAAAAAAAATTATACGTTTATCAAATCCATAACTGATATCCCATTGAAGCTTTACCAAAGATTAATAATATTTTCCTTATTACTTTTGTGGACAGCGGGAATATTTTACTCTTGCTGGTTAGATTTATTTAATTTTTTAATTTACGGTTACCCGATTGTTAAGAATACTTATTCATTAGTCTGTCATCAGGATCCGGCAAAACTTATAAATTTTAGTTGCGGGAATAGTTTTGTATGTGCGAGATGCCTTGGTATTTATACCGGTTTACTTATTAATTCATTTCTCCACATTTTTCATGAAATTAAATTGAAGAAAGATTTCCGACTGGTATTACTTGCAACCGTTCCAATGTTTGTTGATGTGGTTTCAGTAGCTGCCGGTATTTATGATTACTCTAAAACCATTGCTTTTATAACCGGACTTCTTTTTGGTTCAATTCTATTTTTATATCTTTACAATGGTTTACAAAATCTGATTATTGAAATATTCAAAAGGTAATTCTGTGAAGAAGTATTTACCATCATTTATATCGGGATTTGGTGCAGGAGTATTACATATAGTACCCGTTGCCAAAAGTTTAGCTTGCTGTTTAATTGTACCGCTGGCGTCATTCACAGCTTTAATACTCGATAGGCGCGCAAATCCAACCGTTGAAAAAATTTCGATGAAAAAAGGTGCACTTGTTGGATTGTTTACCGGTTTATATGCAGCTCTTTTCGGGACTGTTTTCGACCTGTTTATTACTCTTGTTACTAAGAATAACGATATTGTTGCAATGATGCCTGAATTGCAGAAAATGATTTCAGCTTTCCCCCTCTCAGATGCAATGAGAACAGAAGTATTAAATTTGTTTGAGAGTGTAAGAAACGACATCATTCAATACGGTTTTTCCCCGCTCTATACTTTTTCGATCATAATAAATAATACAGTTGTTAATTCTATTGTTGGAACACTCGGCGGATTGATTGGAGCACAAATAATAAATCAGAGATTGAATAACAGAAACGAGTATTAACAATGATCACCGCATTTATTTTCTTTGCTCACTTTATGTTTGTTCTTTATATATTCACCAAGAAATGGCAGGATGAATCGATCTCGTCTGCACTTATAAATGTTGCATTAATAACTATTCTTTTTACTGTAGGGTGGTCAATCTCAACTTCTGTTGTAAAGATATTTTTTGATAGTAAGGGATTGGGAATTCAATTCAACGCCGATACAATTTCCTTAACAATATTATCAATTGCAGAATTTTTCTTCTATAGAATTTATTACAGCGAGGAAAAAACTACTGAAGCCGGTACGGAAAAGTAATTATAACTGTTTGATCGATCTGTTTAGCATTTGGAGGAAGAGGTTCAAAACGCCACTGTCTTAGAGAATTAATTGCAGTAAGTTCCAACCTGGCATCTGCTTTAATAAGTGGGAAAATCTTTCCTACAGTCCCATCGGGCATAATTGTGAATCTTAATTTAACATCAATTTCTTTCGAAACGCCTTCGGGGTAATCGGGTAATGAGTAACTATAAATTTTTCTCATTCCCTTACCGCCAAAATCAATTTCGAATCCGAATCCGCCTTCGCCTTCTCCTAACTGTTCAGTTCCCTTTGCCTGGGAATCATCCTGGTTAAGTGGTTTAACTTTTTCAGCATTTACATTCACTTTTTCTTTCTTCTTATCGGCTTCGGTAATTATATTTTCCTTATCGGGATTTTGTGTTTTAGGGAGCTCAATTTTTTTCTGCTCCTCATTTTTCTGCTGAACTTTTTCCTGTTTTGGCTGATTACGTTCGGTCTTCAGATCCTGGCCAACCGGTCCGGCACTACCCAAACTTAAACCGCTTCCAAATCCGATTGTAACATAATCCTCATCCTCCATTCCAACAGAAAAATTGATGAATGCAAAAAATATAATCAGAATAACATGGAGTATTACTGAATATACGAACGATTTATTTCGAGTATTGTCTTCGAACATTTCTAACTTATTCTTTCTGTTTCAATTGTAAATTTATCAATACCGATTCCTTTAGCCGAATCAATTACTCGTATTATTAAATCAATCTGCACCGATTTATCTGCACGAATAATTAAATTGCTCTCATTAGAAGTACTTTTAATCGATTCGAGACGTCCGGCAAGTTTATCGATCAATATTTCTTCAGAACCAAGAAATACCCTGTTCTGCGAAGTTATAGTAACAATCATTCTTGCCTGGGTAACCTGTTCGTTATTCTGGGCACCCGGTAGTTTTACTTTAACACCTGTTTGAATTACAAACTGTGACGTAAGAAGAAAAAATATAAGCAATAACATCACAATATCTGTAAGAGATGAATATGCAAAAATGCTTAATGGTTTATTGGAAGTTTCGAATTTCATTTCTCACCTATAAATTATAATCGTCTTCATCATCATTGACCGCAACTTTAGAAGTATCATCCAGCACGTCAATCAAATCCGTTGAAATACGTTCCATATCAACAACAAGCTTATTTATTTTACTTACAAAAAAGTTATAAAATGCTAATGCCGGAATACCAACAATTAAACCGAAAGCAGTAGTAATAAGAGCTTCCCAGATTCCACCGGCAAGGTCGGCAGGATTTGCAGAACCCTGTAATTCCTGTATTTTCATAAATGCCCCGATCATACCGGTAACAGTTCCAAGGAATCCAAGCAAAGGTGCAATACCAGCAATGGAAGCGAGAATAGATAATCCTTTTTCAAGTTTGCTAATCTCCTGTCTTCCGGCACTTTCAATTGCTTCAACAACACGTTGATGCCCGAACCGTATTTTTTTCAAACCCTTCTTAACAATATTTGAAACAGGAGTTCTTTCCTGCATACAATAACTTATAGCACCTTCAAGATCTTTTTTCTTAATAAGTGCCCTAAGTTTTATTAGAAAAGCCGGAACATTTACTTTTGCTTTTTTAAGAACAATAAATTTTTCTATAGCTATAGCAACTGCTACAATTGAACTGGCGAGAATAAAATACATTATTATGCCGCCTTTAACAAAAATTGAGAGTAAATCCATAACTGTCCTTTTCGATTAATTTAAAAATTGTTTTGAGATTGGAAGTATTCAGCTTCTTCTTTAGTTTTAAAATTTCCCACACGGACACGATACCAGGTACCTCCTTTTTGAGGTAAGTATGCTTCGAAAATAAATGCATTCAAACCAAGCCCACGCAACCGTACTACCTCCTGCTCTGCTTTTTCTTTATTACGCCACGATGATACCTGGACATTATAGGTTGAGCCGTCATAGTAAACGGTCTTACCAATTTTTGTATCGGTAGCTGGTTTTTTATACAATGAGCTTGACTCATTTGTTCTCGGTTTTTCTGTTTCCTTTATAACTTTTTCTTTAACAGGAGTAACCGGTTTTGCATTTTTATCGGCAACCGGTAATGATGCAACACGCGGGAAATCGCTTTCGTCTTCAGGAATTATTTTATTAGTGTCAATCGGTAATGAAGCTTGAATTTTTTCTTCCTGCATTGAATCGGCCGGTGCTGCTAACTGGTTACTGATATTACCGGTTTCACCTTTGTTAGGCATCAACATATAAACTATAATGCTTACTATAACAATGAACGCAGCAAATATCAGCAGAAAATTTTTGTTGAAATATCGGTCCTTTTCTTCATTCAACTCTTTATAATACTGCTCATCAGTACCGGCTTCAGTCCTTTCTGATGGCACATACAGAGGCGGCTGGTAAGTTGTATTACGATCTTCAACAAATTCATATTTAGGCGAAGTCCGGTATTCCATATGTTCTGAAGTACGTCTGGAAGTTGACAATTCTTTTTTTATTGAATCTTCAAGCTGCTCAAACAAATGGGATTTAGCAGGTTTTGCAGTTTTAAAAATATCTTCAGTGCTGCCGGGTTCTTCTTCAGATTCTTCCGATTCTTCATCAAACTCGAAAAGTGATCTGTTTTCTTCTTCAATTGCAGAGCCCAATTCCTCCCTTAATTCATCTCCCCAGTTCCATTCTATATTTTTTTCCGGACCTTTTTTTAGACCCAGATAATCTTCTTCGGGTTCATCTAAGGGCTCAACCTCAATTTCATGGTCAGTAGAGTAATCAGCCTGATTAGTTTCAATTTCCTCTTTAACAGGTTCTTTATAAATATCCTTCAACTTGCTGAAATCAAGTTCTGATAGTTTTTCCTCTTCATAATCTTTAATTAAGTTGTTCAAATCATCGGATAATCTTGAAGGAGATTCTTCAATTTCAATTTGTGCAGCATCAAACACTTCTTTTTCATCTTCAACAGGTAAATTAACAGGGGTCTCAACTTCGGATTCTACTACATCAGGGGGTGAATAATCATTCAGCAAATCAGTTGGTGAAAGCTCAGGAGTTTCATCTGATACAGTTGTGGCGGGAGGTTCTGATTCAAGGCTTAACAAATTATTTGTAATATCTTCTGCTATTAGATCTTCCTTAAACTCGAGATCAGAAGTAAGTTCGGATAATTTAGATTTACTCTCATCAATTTTATTTTCTGATTGAAGCGACTCATAATAATCGTCCCATATATTAAAATTCGGGAGAATATCTGATTCGGCAATAATTTCATTAACTCTCTCTTCAATAGATCTTTTAAGAATTACATAAGAAGTTTCTGATTCGGTTTGGGGACTTAAATTACTTGAAAGCGGAAGAAGAGGTTTACCGACTCCAATACTAAAGACATCCGAATCATTTTCAGTATTTTTGTATAATTTATTAGGGATATCAATAGTCAGGTATAGAGTAGTTGTATTTTTTTTTATCTCTTCCGAAAAAGGAGTATAAATTAAAGTTTCCTTTACATCGGAATTATTTTCCTTCAATTGGAAGAAGCCGATCCGCGGTACTTTAAGAGTAAGATCCGATTCAAGATGCTCTGCAATTTTAGTTATAAGAATATTAAATGCTAGTTCTTTTTCGGAACTTGAAACACCAAGGACTTCAGCAATTCTTTTTTGAAGTTCAGTAATTGTCATAAACCAAGTTTTTGTTAAAAAAATCTACCAACGGTATTCGGCGCCAAATAATATATCAAACGGCTTTTCCTTATATCCCCTAAATGCAAAATTACTTCGATTCAAGATGTTTTGAAAGTCCGCGGTCAAAGATAAATTTTCTACCAGATTATATGAAACCCCGGCAGATATGTTATGATAGGAACTAAGACTTATTGTATTGAGAATATCTGCATAAGTATTATGTGCGAAAGTATATTTAAAATTAACTCCGATATTTGATGTAAGATCAATTCCATAAATCAGTTTAGCTGAATATGTGGGTGTGTAAGGTATATACCTGCTATTACCATCTTTTACATCCTGGAATTTGAATTCACCGTTAAAGTAACCCAATAGATTTGGATGTACCAGAAGATTTATTCCGGCTGATAACGATTTTACTCCCGAAATTGTTTTCAAATCGAAGAATCCTTTCTGAACTGAATCCTCAAAGTAATGATAGTTATTTGTACTGGAATAATTTCCCCAGAATGATAATCCGAATAACTTTTCATAATCGTAATTAAGAGATCCGCCCAAATCAAACTTTACTTCACTCATTACATTATCAACCAAACCATTCCGCATATATAAATTTTCACTCAAAAAATTCTGCACGGTAAAATTTTCGGCATGAGGTTTAAAGTTCAGATTAACAGACAATCCTTTATCCAGAGCAAATTGTAAAGAACCGAATGGAGAGAAAAAACTATTATTCGAATTGCCGGCAATCTCTGCTCCAAGAATTAAGTTCATCTTGCTTGTTGGCGATAATTTTATAAATCCATCAAGTGAATAAAAATTATAACTGTCCTTTCCGCTCAAATTATTATTAAGGATTTGCTTCTGATATTTACCGATTCCACCGATTGTCATATTACCTAATTTGAAGTTTGCATCAGCAGAAAGCGATAAATCTCTTTCCTGTAAATTGCTTTCAACAAGCGTTAGAAAATCGGCATTCAATTTTACTCCGAAATTAAAAACTCCGTAATAATTATTTTTGATATAGAGTGAACCGTTACCCCTGTTTGTTTTCCTTTCGAAGAGAGGATTAACTGAACCAAAAAACTTATAATTATCCCGCCAATAACTCCCATCCAGTTTGATAATCGTTCCGGCAAGAATATCCGAATCGGTATCAATAAAAATAGTGCTGTTAATATTTGCACCCGAAGCATTATATCCGGCATTGGAAATATATTCCTTTGTATTTGTGCCCCAGACTCCAGCAGAGAGAAGAAAATTATCGAATGACTTACTTATTGAAAAATCGCCAACCGGTAAAATATAACGTCCAGCACCAATAAAAAGTCTTCCTGAATAATAATCCTCGCTGGCAGAAATTGAAGGAACAAGTTTTTTAGGTTGGGAAGAAAGTAATAAAGGTAATTCTTCAGGAGAATATTGTGGAGTAAAAAACTCCTGTGAAAGAATACTGATCAAATCCGGTTTCTTCTTTTTTGCTGCCTGAACCTCAACGCTTTGTCTTCCTGTAATTACAAAGTCCGGCAGTTCAATACTTTTTTGTTCCTGTTGAGAATAGATAGAACCGGTAATAAACGCTAATAAAATTAATATGTTCTTTTTCATAGTTGTTTCAACTTCCTGTTAGCTTCCTGTGCTAATTCACCTGTTTTATGACGGTTAATAACTGCACGGTACATTTCACGCGCTTGCTGCTTGTCATTTAATTTTACATAGCAATCGCCGAGTTTAAGCAATGATCTTGTAAACCATTCATCATAACCCGAGAAGACCGAGCGGACTCTTACGAAAGCAATAATTGCATCATTCATGTTATTCTGTTCATAATAGGTTAAACCGATAAGGTATTGTGCCCTTGCACCAATATCATCCAATCTTTTTTCTGCAAGCTCTTTAAGCAGAATCAATGCATTGTCATAATTTTTTCTACTTATTTCAAGAACACTCAATTCAATCTTAGCTTTGGCAGCAAAAACAGATCCCTCATAATAGGTTACAATCTGATCAAGCGTCTTATAAGCTTCTTCGAGATTGTTAGATTTTATTTCTGCAACAGCTCTTAGATAAAGAAGCTCTGGAACCTGGTTTGATGTTGGTTGTGCATCTATTGATGAGTTGAGAACTTTAATTGCCGAAGTAAAATCATTTTTATTTGTGTAGATATTTGCTAAGTCAATAGCAGCAGATATTCCTATATCGGACCTTAGATTAATAGAAAGTACCCGGTTAAAGTTATCAATTGCTTCTGCTTCCCTTTTCAGGAATGCAGCACTTTTGCCAATCCAGTAATATGCATTCGGGATAAGCGGACTCGAAGGATATCTACGTATGAATTCCTGGTAGGCAATCATAGCATTATTATAATCATCCGAACTATAGAAGATATCACCTTTCTTAAAGAAGATCTGATCGCCGAACTTTGAAGATGGATTTGCAGAGACAAATTGATCAATAAAGCTAACCGCTCTATCCGGTTGGTCCTTCGCAAGATATGCATATTGAATTCCGTTTACTGCATCGAGAATGTAAGGAGTATTAGGAAATTCTGTTAATACGCGGTTATAATAATTTATTGATTCTTCATAATCGCCAAGATTAAAATAGGAATCGCCAATCGAATAATAAGCAATCGGTTTAAGAGAAGATGCAGGATATTTGGTTAAGAGCTTTTCATAATTTTCAATTGCAGCTCTAAAATTATTCTGCTGGAAATAAATCCAACCTACAACATATTGAGATGCATCTGCAAATCTTGAACGGGGAAATTTTTGCTGAAGCTTAATAAACTCCTCAATAGCATCATTGGATCTTCCGGCTTTAAATAAGGACTGACTGTATTGGTAGTAAGTTTGATCATCGTTAGAAATTAATCTGTCGTTAGCAAAAAGTTCGCGGTAAATCTGGCTTGCTTTATCAAAACTTTTAATTCCGAAATAACTATCGGCTAATCTAAGTTTAGCATCATTAACATTCTGATCAGTTCTATATTTTGTTGCATAGTCGTTGAAATAATAAATAGCATTAGGAAAATCCTTAAGATTGAAATACGAATATGCTTTTCCGTAAATAACCGGTTTACGCAATTCCTCGTTACCGGACCTAATCTGGTTATAATGTTTTATTGCGGCAGAATATTCACCGCGCATTAAATACGATTCAGCTAAATAAAAATTCGTTTTATCAGTTTCAAAATCTCTCGACCTGTTTTTTAATAGCTCCAGATTTCTTACTGCATCATTATAATTACTAAGGAAAAATTCCGATACCCCGAGTCCCAGTAAAGCTCTGTTATAAATGTCAGGAACATTTGAAGTAAGTTTTATAGATTCCTGAAAATTCGATCTGGCTTCAGAAAATAATTTTTGATTTAATTTCAGTTCACCTAAAAGTGCAAATGCTTTACCTCTGGCATATGGATCGTTAGAATTAACTGCCCTTAAAAGTGAGGATTCTGCTTCTTGCGAGAGGTTCTGGCTGTAATATGATGTTCCTTTACCCAATTGAGCGCGTGCTGCGTATGGATGCGAAGGATATTTTTTTATGAATTGATCATAGATTTCGTTTGCTTGAACCGATTCACCTAGATAGCGTTTACATTCACCGCTCCAGAATAATGATGCTATTGCAATCGTATCATTTTCTACCCTGGATAGTTCGTCAAATATCTTAAATGCCTCGCTGAATTCATTCTTCTGAAATTTTATCCATGCTAAACTATAGTTAATTTTATTATCGAGCAGTGAATCGTAGTTATCGCTTAATAATTCTTCAAAAATTGTTGTAGCGTTCTTATAATCCCTTAACCTTACAAAAGCATTGGCAAGAAAATATTTTGCCTCAACTATTTCTTCCCTGGAAAGATTATTGATCTGAGGGTCGGTCAATTCAAGAACAGCACTATCATAGTTCTTAAGAATAAAGTAACAAGCACCAATCCGTAATTGAGCTCTTGGTGCAAGCGGACTATTTCTGTAATAAGTTAGTAATTCATCGTAATGAGAGACTGCGTTGTTATAATCGCCGGTTTTTTCGTATAACTGCCCAAGTGCATAAATACTATGGGTAATAAAATTATTTTCGTCTCTACGCGAGATTGCTTCCTTCAAGTTTTCTTCTGCATCAATAAATTTATTCTGGGCTGAATATGATTCACCAATCCAGTAGTAAGCTGAACCGATGTAAGTACTTCCGGGGTATTCATATATTAATGTTGAAAGATTCTCCCTTGCTTTCCGGTATTCATCGTTATGATAATAAATTGTGCCCAGTTCATATAACACACTTTCTCTAAAGGATGATAACGGATATAGTTTTAAGAATGATTCAAATTCTGCAGCTGCACCATCAAGTTGATTTAATTGAACCAGACATTCTGCAGCATAATAATGTGCAGAAGATTTCTCATTGTCATTAAGTGAATTATCCGTAACGATCGATTTAAATAATTCATATGCCGACGTGTAGTTTTTGTTCTGGTATAATTTTAATGCTTCGTCAAATGTACGATTTAATGATTGGGCATTCAGATTTGCAATCAATAAAAAGACAAACAGAATAAAGTTTTTTCTTTCTCTCATAGTCTTTCAAAATAATTTTTGGAATAAAATAAAAAATAGAATACCGGAAATACTTGCAATTAAATTGACAGCGTTATTATCAATAAATCTGATCCCATTATTATAAACTGTTTGAACATCACAATGATTTTTAACTTCAACAATTTTGCGGCATTCAGGACAATTATATTTCACCTGGACTGCCGCACCAAAAATACTATCCAGAACATTTCCAAGAATTCCGGACATAATAATAATCACAAAAAACTTAAGGTTAAACTCTATCAATAAAAATCCTGATACTGATATTATAACCGAACCAAGGAGACCTGCTAAAGAACCAGGTAAAGAAATACCTCCGGAAAAACCTTTTTCTACTCTACGGAAATTTAAAATGTTATACGTATTCCAATTTGTATCTGTTCCAATTTCAGTTGACCATGTATCTGAACAAACCACACTAAGAGATGCAAGGAAATAATAGTAGAGGAACTCATAGTTAGTAAGAGAATAAATGAGTGCTAATATACCTCCTACCCCTCCATTTGCAATTACCTGGTAGTGATCCCTCATAAATATTTTTTGTTTTGAATTTTTATCGGAAGCGGTATTCCTGTTCTTTTTAGTAATAAGACTTGCACTAAAAAAGAAAATTAAAATCGGAATACTCCATTGAATACCACCCGAATAAAAAATTGAAACCGCAATCAAAAATTGAATAACGGCGCCGCCAAGGGTCAGGAATTTAAGCCGGAATGAAATTAGAGAAATTGATAAGGCAAGTGCTATTGTAATTATTAATTTTGAGACCGTATTACAATCCCCCTCTAATTTGTATTCTATGAAAGATAAAAAAAAAGCCCTCTAAATGAGGGCTGAAATTCTGAGGTAATAATTATTTCATCAAATTCAATTCATAATCAGCCAATCTTTTGTATTGAGCATCGCGCTTTGCGAGTTCAAAATTTTCTCTGGCTTTGGCAATATCCTGTTTCTGTTTCAGACTCATTCCTTTATAATAGTAAGCAGCACCTTTCAGTCCGCTCGATTTCATATTAATAACCTGATCAGTAGCAGAAATTGCTTTATCATATTCACCTGTTTCATAATATGTGCTTGCAAGCTGAATATATGCGGCATCAAGAGGATTATACTTTAAAGCTTCGTTCAAATTATCAATTGCTTTATTGTAATTACCGTCTTTCTTTGCCTGTTCGCTTAATTTAACATAAGCTCTGGCAATATATTCTCTTGCCTGATCTTTATGCTGTTTCTGTTTTGAGAGTTCTTCAAATTTCTTAAAGCTCTCAACAGATTCTGCATATTTTCCATCCTGGAAATAAGTTCCGCCAAGACCATTATAAGCAATATCGAAATTCGGATTGTTCTGAATACATGTACGGAAAGCATCTTCAGCAGCAGTTAGTTTATTCAGTTTCTTTTGAGTAACTCCAAGCTGGTAATAGATTCTATAATCTTTGGAAGTTTTAAGTGCTTCGTTATATTGCTGAACAGCACCATCAAGATTGCCAGCTTTAAATAATTTATTTCCCTCATTATATGCCTTTGCAGCATCAGGGGGCATATCCTGAGCTATTGCTATCGATGTAAAGAGAAAAAGGGATAAGAAGATTGATGTCCATTTCTTTTTCATATTATTACCTATTGTTATTAATTGAATAAAACCGGGTGCGGAAGGCGGGACTTGAACCCGCACGCCCTAACGGGCACTACCCCCTCAAAGTAGCGTGTATGCCAATTTCACCACTTCCGCTAAAAATGTGTTGCAAAATATAGGTCGGTTGGAAAAAATGCAATAGAATATTTTATGAAGAGGAATTTTTACATCATTGTTAATTTCAATCTTCGGGTCTTTTTCTACCCATTAAAGATTGTGCAATCTCCCTTCTGAACTTGTGTTCGAAAACCGTTAACATTGCAATCTTCTGCGGAGAGAATAAATCATTTAATGATTTGAAGAATGTCTGCTTTGCCATCCACATTTGTCTATCAATATCTAAAATTTTATTTACCTGTTCCGAGTAATAATTATCCTTTGCGCCCTTTTCTTTAACACTCTTCTCCAATTCTTTAATTAAATTATCCCGGCTTTCCATTAGATCCCGCATTTGTTTCTGATGTTCTTTTCTTCTGGTGAAAAATTTTATTGCAGTCTCTTCATTAAGATCCAAAACTTCTATGAGCCTGGCTTTTTCCAGCTGTTCAATTTTTTCGAATGGGCGCTGTCGTTTTTTATCTTCTTCTTTAACCTGTCCAATTACAACGGAGGTTAATAAAATAACAAATAGTAATAAAAAATATTTTTTCATTTTGACACCTTCTCAAATGTAATAGCACTTAAATTGTTATACAGCTTTTCTAATTCAGTTCCGGAAATATTTTCAACCTGTGAATAATCAATTTTGGAGAAATCAACATATTGCGAAATACTATTCAATGATAAATTAACATTTTCAGGAATAAAAATTTCAAATTCACCATTTCTCTGAGACATATTTAGAACCGATTCGAATGAATAATCCTTAATTAAATTATCAGCTAATTCATCATCATCAATATTATTTACTACTTCGCTTGCCAGCGATTTTGGCAAATCAATTTCTCCATTCCTGTCAAGAATTGACATGATAATAACTAGCAAAACAGTAATAACTGTTGGCAATATCAAAGCATATTCTCTTATCAATTTTACTTTTTTACGTTTTATTAATTTATTATGTACTCTTGGTAAAAGGTTATTAAAATATGCTTCATTCAACTCGATTTCTCTTACCGAAGAGAACTCACCGGCTTTTTCTTTTATTTGATTATATCTCTCCTTAAATGAAGAATCACCTGCTAACTTATTTTCAAAGTCTGTTATCTCTTCATTATTCATAAGACCGGAAAGATATTTCAGAATATCTTCATCAATCTTTTTCATCAACCATCTCCATTACTTTTTTTAATGCATGAAAGTAATTTGCTTTCAATCCCCCGACACTTTTACCAGTTATTTCCGAAATCTCTTCATAAGAAAGCTGGTCAAAATTACGCAGAACAAAAATCTGCCGTTGCTTTGGCGGTAATTTTTCAAGTGCTTTATTCACTTTGTCAATTTTTTCCCTGTTAACAATATCATTTATAATATCGTGATGACTAACAAATTCCTTGTTCTCATCGTTTTCAAAACTAACAAGTCTCTTAATTTTTTTTCTTCTAATCTGATTAAGACTTCTTGTAGTAACTATTTTATAAATCCATGTATATAAGGAGGATTTATAGCTAAACGTTTTTAATTTTTTATAAAGAACAATCAGGACTTCCTGAGTTACTTCATCGGCATCCAGATGATCACCAAGCATCTGTCTTGCATGCCAGTAAATTCTCTTCTGATATTTTCTCACCAACAAATTAAATGCGGTTTCATCACCTGAAACAAACTTTTCGACCAGTTCAAAATCGTTATCTTTTTCCATCATATTAAATTTATTCAAAAAATAGACACACAGCTTGTTGGGATGGTTTAATCAATTAATTATTCTTTTCAATTGCAGGTACTACATAAATTAAACCAGTGATAACTATCGCATGTCAAAATAACAAAAAGAAAAAACATTATTAAATAAACAGGAGCAGTCATGAAAAAATCAGTATTTATATTTGTTTTATTCGCATTAAGTGTATCTTTAATAGCTCAACCGGCTGGCCGTATAAAAAGAATGGGCGATTTTTCCAGTCGTCCGATTATTGCCAAGCTTAATTTAACACCCGAACAGGAGAAGCAATTTAATGATATTACTCTGGAACATCAGAAAAGAGCAATTGACTTAAAAGCACAGATAGAAAAAAACCGTCTTGAGATTAAGAAGATGGTTAGCGATAACAAAATTGATGAGAAAAAACTTGTTGATTTAACCGACGCCAACAGCAAATTGCAAGCAGATATGAAATCATCTGCAGTTAAACGATGGATTTCTATCAACAAGATTCTTAATGAGGAACAAAAAGCAACCTGGAGCAAACACCTTGGAATGATGGATCAACCGGGTAAAATGAAAGGTATGATTAAAGAACGGATCAAAGAAAGAGTTAAGAATAGAATGAGATAAAACTTATAACCCCGGTTAAGCCGGGGTTTTTAATTTTAAACATTTTTATGATTAGTCACTTCTTAAAGATCACCTTGAATTGGTCTTAATAAAATTTCTTCGGTTACTACATTAGATTTCTGTGAATAGACCTGGTAAACAACTTTAGCAATCTCTTCGGGTGTCATCATTCTATGGGAATATTTTTCCAGAACATTGTTCGGCCATATTGAAGTTTTTGTTGCACCCGGATAAACATTGAGAACCCTTATATTCTTACTCCTTACTTCCTCTCTAAGAACTTTGGAGTAAGCCATCAATCCGTTTTTAGACGCAGAGTAAGCACTGCTGTTAGTAAATAGTTTTTGAGTAACAACTGATAAAATGTTAATTATAGTTCCATTGTTTCTACCAATCATTTCCGGTAAAACAGTTTTGATACAATAAATTGCACCTAACAGGTTTACATCAATAATATTTTTTATTTCTTCAACTGAATCTTCGTAGGAGGGTTTAAAAGAACTTAGACCGGCATTATTAATTAAACATGTTATAGAGAATGATTTTGAAACTTCGGAATAAAACGATTGGATAGAATTATAATCTCTTATATCGAGCTCGTATGGAATTATATTTTTCGATTTACTTCCAAGTTCACTTGTAAAATTCTGAATAAGAGATTTATTACGGGAAGTTGCGATAACCGTTTCGTCATTTTTAGCGAATTCAATTGCCAATGCCCGGCCAATACCGGAACTTGTTCCCGTAATCCAGACAGCTTTCTTATCTTCCATTAAATTCTTTTTTGAGCTATAAGGTTTAAGAATTCGGATCTGGTTCTTGCATCGGATTTAAAGATTCCATGCATTGCACTAGTTGTAGTAATTGAATTTTGTTTCTGAACTCCGCGCATCATCATACACATATGATAACCTTCAGCAACTACACCAACTCCGATAGGACACAGAAATTTTTCAATTGTATCAGCAATCTGCTGGGTCATACGTTCCTGAACCTGTAATCTTCTTGCGAATACATCAACTATCCTTGGAATTTTACTAAGTCCAACAATCTTTCCGCCCGGTATATAAGCGATATGAACTTTACCAAAGAACGGCAGCAAGTGATGCTCGCACATGCTATAGAAATCGATATCTTTTACAATAACCATCTCATCATATTTCTCATTGAATATTGCTCCGTTGAGTACGTCTTCAATTCTTTTGTTATAACCTTGCATTAAAAATTCGTATGCTTTAGCTACTCTATGAGGAGTTTTTAATAAGCCATCCCGATTAACATCCTCTCCAATTTCCTCAAGTATTGTTTTAACATTTTTTTCAATCACTTCCTGTTTCAATTTTATTCCTTCCCTCTATATTCTACATAATTATTTTCAGTTTCATAAATTTTTACAGAATACAATTCCCCGGATGGAATTTTATTCACAAGCTGATTCCAGATACCAATAGCAATATTTTCTGCTGTGGGATTTAATCCATTCATAAAATCGACATCAACATTAAGGTTCTTATGGTCAACTTTATCAATCACATTTTCCCGGATTATCTGCTTAAGAATTTTCAGATCTATTACATATCCGGTTGACGGATCAATCTTACCACTTACAATTACTTCAAGCACGTAATTATGCCCATGACCATTCGGATTACTGCACTTCCCAAAAATTTTCAAATTCTCTTCATCGCTATATTTTTCATTATATAAACGATGAGATGCGCTGAATACTTCTCTTCTTGTTAGATATAACATTTAGATAACTCTAATTTTCCTTAAATGCTTTTATAACTTCCTCAATATGACCGCTAACTTTAACTTTTGGAAATATTTTAATAATCTTTCCGTCTTCATTAATCAAGAAAGTAGTTCTTTCAACACCCATATATTTTTTGCCATACATTCTTTTTTCTTTCCAAACATTATACTTTTTAAGAACTTCTTTTTTCTCATCACTTAGAAGAATAAACGGAAGGTTAAATTTCTGAATAAACTTTTTATGGGATTCTATTGAATCCGGACTGATACCAATTACAGTAATTTGTTTCTTCTTGAAATCAGGAAAGAAATCTCTGAAATCACACGCTTCTTTAGTGCAACCCGGGGTATTATCCTTAGGATAAAAATAGAGAACAACTTTTCTTCCTTCAAAGTCCTTTAAGGAAACATTAACCCCGTTAGAATCCATTAAAGAAAAAGAGGGTGCTTTTTTCCCACCTTCAGCCATTTAATCTCCTTTCTGTTAGAAGCTAAACAAGTTACTTTTTAAAAATAGTTCCTATAAACAAAAAAGGACAGACTTAATTGCCTGTCCTTATTTTTTTTGCTTAAGCAAGTTTTTTAAGCGTATCCTGTATTGCAGAGTAATTTGGTTCGTTGCCGGCAACTTCAAGAACCTCAGCATATTGCACTAAACCATTTTTATCAATAACAAATGCAGAACGTTTTGATACTCCTTTCATTGCAAATTTTTCCGGTAGCCAGAGATCATAAAGCGCATCATAGGATTTGGATACTTCTTTATTAAAATCGCTAAGAACCGGGAAATTAAAATTATGTTTATCGTTCCATAATTTTTGAGCAAATGGAGAATCAACACTTATAGCAAAAACCTGAGCATCAAGGTTTTCATAATCTTTCATGCTATCGCGAGTTGAACACAATTCTTTTTCGCAGACTGAAGTTCCTACAGCAGGAAAAAACAATAACACAACATTCTTTTTTCCTTTGAAACTGCTTAGTGAAAAAGCCTCATTTTCAAAATTCTTTAATGTAAAATCGGGTGCTACATCGCCTACTTTTAATGACATTTTATTCTCCTTTCTTTATTCTGTTAATTTTCTTCCAATTTTTACTGTTACCTGATATTCAATTTTACCATCGTTAGTAATTCTGCCGCGCTGTTCAATTACTTCAAACCAGCCGACTTTTTTTTCTGTATTTGCTTCGATGACCGCTGATTTAACAGCATCTGAAATACTTTCATTAGAAATACCAACTCTTTCGATGATATCGAACGTTTTAGACATTTTGCCCTCAGCTTTTATTTGGAATTAATGATTCGTCAATTTTGGTTCTTAATTTAACATATTTATTCAACTTATTACATTAACACAAAAATGGAGCAATGAATTCAAAATCGTTAAAAATTGATATAAATAAATTATTGACAAAGAGGGGTTATTTACTTAATTTTTATTTAGGATATTTTTCTCCAATAATAGATATTAATCTTATATAATATAAAGGTCCAACATGATCTACACAAAAACCGGAGAATACGCAATTAGAGCAATTCTATTTCTTGCACGTCAATCAAAAGACAGTCTCATCATGTCCTCTGAAATAGCAAAAAGTGAGGATATTCCAGCACATTATCTTGCAAAAATCTTACAGAGAATGGCTAAATACGGATACGTAGATTCTTTTAAAGGCAGAGGAGGCGGATTTAAAATTACTGAGCTAGCTAAGAAAAGTTCTATTCTGGAAATTGTAGAAAGAGTTGAAGGTCCAGTAATCAATCTAAAATGTGTGACGGGATTAAAAGAATGTTCTGAAGAAAATCCTTGTCCGCTGCATGATGAATGGGCCGACCTAAGAAACAGAATTTATAACCTTATCTCAAGTAAATCTGTTCAGGAAGTAGCTGAAAAGTATTCTGAAACTTTGCGGAAGCACAAATAACATTTCATAAAAGCCGGGGATTTGAAAAGATCGAGTTCCCGGTTTCTTCTAATCTCTTTTCAAATCATTAAAATACAATTTCACAAAACCAAGATCGGAACAGAGTTTATTAATGTTGAATAGACTGGTGTGCGTCATATCTAAATATTTTTCACTGAAAATCTGCTTAATAAATGCGGACGAATTGGAAAGGATTTCTTGTATTGAGAATTTAATTTTTTCTAATGATTGGGCAAATTCTTTCTGAACTTTCGAAAAATACTCCTCTTCAATTTTATTATCGCGATTCTGAACAATCTTCAACAATCCTTGCGCATAACGTGCCTGGAATGAGAGTTCTTCCAGAACATTCATCTTACCGTTTTGAATTGAGAGTTCAATCAATCTACCAAGATCTTCGCGGAAATTTAATTTAGCTAAAGAAAGTTTATCAATCGCAGATAATATTTTCTGAGTATCGTTACTTAAATCCATTATATTCTTACCCCTATACCAACACCATCGCCAACCGGATAAATTGAAGTAACAAGCGCCGATTGATTCACAAAAAGTTTATTAAACTCCCTTATGTATTTTGTAGAATTTTTATATGATGGAGGTACTTTAGATGAAGCGGGATAACCATGCCATAAAAGATTATCTACAAAGAGGACCCCTCCCTTTTTAAGGAGCATTAATGAATAATAAAAAACCTTTTCATAGTCTTCTTTATCGGCATCAATAAAAATGAGATCGTACTTTTTATCCAGCAGAGGCATAACTTCTTTAGCATTCCCTTCAATTAAATTGATTTGATTTTCCAATCCGGCTTTTTTAATAAACTCGCTAGCAAGGGACATATTATCGAGACTTTTTTCAATTGTATCCACATAACCTTTCTTTTTTAATTTGCGTGCAATCCTAATAGATGAGTAAGCAATTGCAGTTCCTATTTCGAGAACGCGCTTAGGTTTTATAAGAAGAAGAATTTGCTCTAACAATTCAGCAGATTTCCAATCGAGAATCGGAATTTTTTTATCGGCTGCAAGTTGTTCCATCTCCAGTATTAATGGATCGGGTTCAGGTCTAAATGATTCAAGGTATTTAAGCTGATGCGGATTAATTATTTCTGACATTTATCATCCAATTTTATTTAAGAAGAACCATTTTTTTTGTTGAAATAAAATCTCCGGCTTTTAGTTGATACAAATAAACTCCCGAGGATAATTGAGAATTAAGAATGGAGAATTGAGTATTATGTATTCCAGCCGGTTTATATTCGTCAACAAGTTTTGCAACTTCTCTTCCGAGGAGATCATAAACTTTTAATTGTACATAACCGCCAACCGGCAACTGATAAGTGATAACCGTTCCTGGATTAAACGGATTGGGATAATTCTGCATAAGTGAAAATTGAAGTGGCAGTTCTTCATTATCTTTTACATCGGGTGGAATATTATCAATTGCCCAGCTTCCGTACTTAAAGCGAAAATTATTTACAGACGGTTCTCTATAAGTAACACCATTATTACCCATATATGTAAAATAGAATTCAATATTCTTATTTGAGAATGTTGATGGAACATTGTAAGTGTATGAATAACTATTTCTTTTCTGCAAAGTTGATTCTACGAAATTCTGATTCGATTCCCTTATAAAAATTTTTAAAGTACTTTCGTTAATTCCACCGGTAAGAATTATTGCTTTATTGATAACAGGTTGCCCGCTTACAAAACTAATATTAGGATAAGCGATTGCTCTTTTAGCAGAAATTAGTCCGTAGCCTCTCTCATTGTTAGGTGAACCAACATTGTCACCTGATTCCAACATTATCTGTCTGATCTGTTTATTTGTTAGATGCGGGAAAGCCGATTTAAGCATTGCAGCTACACCAGCAGCAATTGGAGCGGAATAAGAGGTTCCATTCCCCGAACTATAGGTACCTGACACACCTCCGTAAACAACACTAGAACCTTGTGCAACAATTTCAGGTTTAATCCTTCCATCAGAGGTTGGTCCTCTACTACTAAATGAGGTTATTATATTGCTTGAAGAAACGGCACCAACAGCAATCATATTTGGTGCATCTGCCGGAGATTGAATTCCGCTCACATTAGGTCCCCAATAACTGGTGCCTTCATTACCTGCAGATGAAAGAGTAGCAACACCCCTTTCAAATGCAAGGTTAGCAGCTCTTGCAACAATAGTTGATTTACCATCCATCTGCTGAAAATTGTAAGATATTTGTCCAGCATCAAAAATTGAATATCCGAGTGAACTGCTTGTAATATGAACCCCCTGAGATTCCATCCACTCAAGTGCTGCAGCGTAATTATCCTCCTCAACGTTTTTTTCTGTTCGAACATCTTCAGTCTTTGCAAGTAAAAATTTTGCACCGAAAGCCGGTCCAATTAAAAAGCCCGGAGCGTATCCTCCGATAATTGAGAATACATTTGTACCATGGGAATCTTGAGTAGATGCATCATTCCCTTCGTTAGAAGTATTATTATCACCCTGTATAAAATCTCTTTCGCCGAGTACCTGACGGTTTTGTAATGAAGGATTTGTCTTCCATCTAAAACCGGAATCGAGAAGTCCCACTATAACACCCTCGCCATTTATCCCGAGATCGTGAACGACCGGAATATCAGATAAATTATTTTGTGTGAATGAAGCGCCGTAATCGAGTAAATAATTTGTCTTCTGTAATTGCTGACGAGGTATTGAAAACTCTTCAACCGGTTCTCTTTTCGTGAAAGATCTTACATATTCAATATTTTTTACAAAAGGCAGAGATTTAATTTGTCTTAACTGGTCATCACTTAAATAACATGAAACAGCATTGAACCATTTCAGTTTATGAATAACCAGCACTCCCAAAGATTCTATTGATTTAACATACGTTTCATGAACAGGTAAATCCTCAAATGTTATGTAGTTATCTCCCATAATCTGTTTACGGCGATCTATACTTTCCTTAGAAAGTAATTTTTCAGCTTCCTGATAAACACGAGTTGATTTGTTTAAGCGGGTTGCTTCATTCCCTTTATCAACAAAGTAGATTAAATATTTAGTTTGAAAAAATGGTGAAGCGGAGAAAACAAATGTGAAGAAAAGAATCAGTAGCGATTTCATATAAAACCTTTCTTAAAAGAAAATAGAACGCAGATTCTTAAGATTAGTTATGATCTCCGCAGATAAGGTGAAGAGAATCATACTAATTTCTAGAATGCAAAATAAATGATGACTTATTAAAAACTCAATGAACTAATTTTGCAATTCTACCAATGCGGACAGAACCTAATAAATTAAAGAAATCGGAAAAAGGAATTGCGGGATTCCATGACCAATAAATAAAGAAAGCCTGCCCAACAACTTTATCGCGCGGGACGAATCCCCAGAAACGGCTATCAGCGCTATCATCGCGGTTATCACCTATCATAAAATAATAATCTTTTGTAATAGTATAAGAAGTGACTGGTTTTTTATCAATTAAAATCTGATTGCCTTCTATAGTGACAACACGCCTTCCGAATTCACGGTCAATAATTGTCCGCCATGCTTCAATATTACTTAATGTAAGTGGAATAATATCGCCTTTTTTTGGAACAGCAACGGGACCATAATTATCCTCGTTAAAATTAGATCCTTTTGGAAAGATGCGCGGATTTGCAACTCCAGCCGGTGTAGTATACGGATTTAGATATTGAATATGTGGCGGTCGCCATGCTTCCTGACCGTTTATAAATGCTACTTTATCGCGGATAAAAATTGTATCGCCGGGAATACCAATACAACGTTTTACATAATTATCAATTGATTTTGGTATTAATTCATCGCGGTCGCCAGGATATTCGAATACAACTATGTCACCACGTTCGGGTTCGCGGATTGCCGGCATCTGAAAATATGGAAGTACAATATTAGTAAATGGGATTGTCCTCGGTGAAGTAGCACCATAAATAAATTTATTTACAAAGAGAAAATCGCCAACAAGTATTGTGCTTTCCATTGAACCGGTTGGAACGCGTGATGTTTCGATTAGAAAAGTTTTGATTAACAACGCAGCTATTGCAGCAAATAATAAATTTTTTAGAAAATCTAAAAACCGTCTTAAAGGTGTTCTCATTGCTTTCGGTGTCTTTTCTTTCTTTTCAATCTTTTCTGCCATAAAAATTATCCTTAAAATTATTTGAAAATGGAACGCGGATTATTATGATTGTTATGATTTCTTAAGATCATATTTTATCATAATCATCATAACTATCAGCGTTCTATTCTTTAATCCTCTATTTGCAGTACAGCTAAAAATGCTTCTTGTGGTATTTCAACATTACCGACCTGTTTCATCCTTTTTTTACCTTCCTTCTGCTTCTCCAATAATTTTCTTTTACGTGTAATATCACCGCCATAACATTTAGCAAGAACATTTTTGCGTATTGCTTTTATGTTCGTCCTTGAAATAACCTTAGTTCCAATCGCAGCCTGAACAGCAATCTCGAACATTTGCCGGGGAATCAGGTCTTTAAGTTTAGAACAGACCTTTTGACCCCAAGTATAAGCTTTCTTTTCATGAACAATAATTGAAAGAGCATCAACCTTTTCGCCATTAAGCATAATATCAAGTTTCACCAAATCAGATTCACGGTAACCGATATATTCATAATCGAACGAAGCATAACCGCGCGAGATCGATTTCAGTTTATCATAAAAATCAAAAATAATTTCAGAGAGCGGAAACTCGAACTGAATATCGGCACGAGTCGGGTCTATATACGTTGTGTTCTTATATACTCCCCTTTTTTCAATTGCAAGCTGCATTAAGTTCCCAACATACTCACTCGGAGTAACAATCTGGGCTTTAACATAAGGTTCTTCAACTTTCTCTATATCACCCTGAAGGGGCATTTCTGCGGGATTATCTACAATAACTTTTTCACCATCTTTTTTATAAACCCAATATTCAACGTTAGGTAATGTAGTAACAATCGATTGATCGAATTCTCTTTCGAGCCGTTCCTGAACAATTTCCATATGAAGCATACCAAGAAATCCGCATCTGAAACCGAATCCCAATGCAGCAGATGTTTCGGGTACATAACTTAAAGCTGAATCGTTCAATCTGTATTTATCGAGAGCATCGCGTAAGTTTTCGTAATCATCGGAGTTGGTTGGATATAATCCGCTGAAGACCATCGGTTTAATTTCTTTGTAACCGGGAAGCGGTTGATCTGATCCGTTACGTACATGAGTAACAGTATCCCCAACTTTAGTATCGTGCAATTCTTTAATACCGGCTATAAGATAACCGACATTGCCGGCTTTGAGTTCACCCGATTTTATTCTTCCCAATCTAAGAATGCCGACTTCCTCTGCAAGATGTTTTTTACCGCTTGCAAAGAAAGTTATTTCGTCTTTCTCTTTTAATGTTCCGTTTACAATTCTAACATAAGCAACCGCACCGCGGTATGAATCGAATATAGAATCGAATATAAGGACTTGAAGCGGGGCATTTTCGTCGCCAACAGGAGCAGGAATTTTTTGAACAACTGCTTCAAGAATCTGATCGATACCCTGACGTGTTTTAGCGCTTGCAAGAATTATATCTTCGTCCTTGCAGCCGATAAGATCAATTATCTGATGCTTAACAACATCAACCATTGCGCTTGGTAGATCGATCTTATTAATTACAGGAACAATTTCCAATCCGGCATCTATTGCCATGTAAAGATTAGAAATGGTCTGTGCTTCAACTCCCTGTGCAGCGTCAACTATAAGGATTGCACCTTCGCATGCGGCGAGCGAACGTGATACTTCGTAAGAGAAGTCAACGTGTCCGGGTGTGTCTATTAAATTAAGTATGTATTCCTGTTTGTCCTGTGCGATATAACGCATCTGGATTGCATGGGACTTAATCGTAATTCCGCGTTCGCGTTCGAGATCGAGACTATCGAGTAATTGCTCTTTGGCTTCCCGTTTAGAGATTGTATGGGTAAGCTCGAGTAATCCATCGGCAATTGTTGATTTACCGTGGTCAATATGAGCAATTATGCAGAAGTTACGAATGTTTTGCAAGAGATTTGTTCCTCTGAACTGAGATCAAAAAGTAGTTTTACTAAATTAATAGAACACAGATTCCGCAGATTTAATCTGATTTCCGCAGATTATTTATTGATTACTTTTTGTTCAGGCATCATTAATAATTAAAAAATTAGCGGCGAAATATATCAATAATAGAGGGGTTTTACAAAGTAAATGGAGGTTTAAGAGTGGTGAAGTGGTGAAGTGGTGACTTGTTGAAGTGTTGAATTGAGTTTTAAAGTGGCTCTGCTCAAAAAATAAACTATTAGAAAATAGCACACAGATTTAGCAGATCTTACAGCGTAAACAACTAAGGGGTGATCAGTAACGCGTAATCAGTAACAAAGGGCCAAGAATTCCGAACTAAGAACAACGATCTACTTACACGCCACAAATTTCCCTTGCTATTTTTAATTACATACTTTATGTTACAACTGTTCGTAATAAAATTCACATACCAAATATCGAGAACCTGCCCTTCTACGATATATGCTTTGGGATTAAACACGGGGAGTTTAGTTCTAATGAATATAGATATGCCGATTACTGTATATCTAGATAAAGAAAAAAAAATACAGCTTGTAAAGAGTCCTTTAGATTCTATTTTTTAGAAGGAACGCTTGCCCACCGTTAATTGGCGGGATAGCAAGCATGGAAGTTGTGATTTTTAATAAAAAACAAAATAAAGCTTGCGGGCTTGTCCGGCATTAGTTTGACGGAATATGCAACTTAAGACATATTATCCGCTCGCAGCTTAATTAATAGTTATACAAACTAACTAAATTATATTGTGAGAAAAAAAATGGATTATTATGAGTAAAAAAATAAATGAAGTGTATCAATTCAAAATTACGTTGACAAGTTCCGAACCATCAATTTGGAGAAGGATATTAGTCCCTTCTAATTATTCATTTTGGGATTTACACGTCGCTATTCAAGATTCAATGGGCTGGCTTGATTACCATCTTCATTCATTTTCAATAAAAGACCCAATAACAAATGGTAAAGTAGAAATTGGAATTCCCGATGAAGAGTATGATGCATTTGATAGAAAAGTTTTGGCAGACCATAAAGTAAAAATAGCGAAATATTTTAATGAGAATAATCGCAATGCCAGATATGAGTATGATTTTGGAGATTCGTGGATACATACAATCAAGTTTGAGAAAATCATACAAGCAACAGTTGGTGAGAAATATCCAAAATGTATTGATGGTCAAATGGCTTGTCCACCGGAAGATTGTGGCGGAATAGGTGGTTACTACGATTTATTGTCTGTCCTGAGTGATCCTAAAAATGAAGAATACAATGAAATGATTGAATGGCTGGGCGGAGAGTTTGATCCAGAGAAATTTGATCCCAAAGATGTATCGTTTGATGATCCGAAAGAAAGATTTGAGCAAATGAATGAAGGTTAAGTATTACAAAAAGTTTGTATAACCCGCCAATCAAGGCGGACGCCGTTTTCGTATTTGGCTTTTTTACGGTTTATAGTGCAGTTAATCTGTGTAATCTTTCCCGGCAAATGTTATACTGTTAATAAAGCTTGTTCTAATTTTTTAAGGTGGATTTAATTTAGCTGTTGAATCAAAAAATAAAAATGGCTGGAAACGATTTACTCAGCATAAATATGTTCCGTTGTAGAGTTCTTTAAGTAATTCTGAATATGGACAGGCATTTAGTTCTTTAACGGTATTGATGTTTTGAGCTACTGCTTATTGATCCGGGTCTGTCTACACCAAGAGTGTTATTATACACAGCTTTAAGTCGGGTGAAGTTGAGTAAGTACTAACAGCTCTAGACTATTACAAATGTTTCTTTAATTATACATAACTGAAAATCATTATCCTGAGATGATATGTTCGATAGAACAAAAATTTCTAAAGAGGTTGAGAAATTTATTTCCGATTCAATTAATAATGGCATTCCGAAAAGTGAAATATTTTCTCAAGTAAAATCTCAACATCCCGAATATGTGGAAGAAGATATTGCAAAGAAAATTTCTTCGTTTATTAATGAAGATGTAAAAAAGAGTAATGCTATACATTCTTATATTCTATCAGCACTCGTAATTGTCAGTATATTTTTTGCATTTACCAACTCTTACACTTTTGCACCTCAGAGATTACAGATATTTTATATGGTCTGGAAGATTATAATCGGGATTATTGCTCTATTCTTTATTATTGGTTTTCTGAGATTTAAGTTATTCTATTACACAACCGCCGTTTCACTATATACTTTCTATTTGATTTTGGTAATCTATAATTTAATTGCATACTCCATTTCTTTGCTACTTATTGTTTGGTCGATCGGGATAGTTTTAACGCTGATTTATTTAATACTGATCCCTAAGCGTTTATTCCCTAATGTAAATTTTGGAGGAAATGTGATTAAGGAAAATGGTAATTATAAATTTTGATATTTCTTACATCCCGGGGTCGAAGCGTGCCTCGACCCTACCAAGATTTGTAAAATGTGTAAAAAAAAATAATTTCTATTAAGGTGTATTAACATGGCAATATTTAATTTCTCCAAACAGGAGAAGGAGACAATCGTTGAAAAGATTCAAGAGTATTTTGCAAACAAATTAGATCAGGAGATCGGTCAGTTCGAAGCTGAATTCCTGCTCAGCTTTTTTGCAGAAGAGATCGGTCCTTATTTTTATAATAAAGGTGTTCACGATTCACAGGGAATGCTCCAAAAGAAAGTTGATGAGATAATTGAAGCAATTGATTCCCTGGAAAAACCATTAGACATTAGAAGAAAGAAAAGTAATCCGGCAGTCTAAAAAATTATTTTCTACCAGAGTACAATCCCTTCGACAAGATAACTTTAATATCTGGCAGCATGTGTATTATAATTATATAAAGCTAACACTAAGTATTCCTGCTGAATTGACATCGACTACTTAAAGGGCTATATTTAGGTCGTAATTAAAACGGTGGTAAAATGAAATTCAGTGAAAGTGTCAAACCTATCAGCTATATAAAGACTCATGCTTCAGAGGTAGTCCGAAATGTTTCGGAAAACCAGCAGACTTTAATTATAACACATAATGGAGAAGCAAAAGCTGTGCTTCAGGATGTTAAGATTTACGAAAGAAACCAGGAAAGTATTGCATTACTTAAAATACTTGCTTTAAGCGGTAAAGAAATAAAAAATGGCAAGCATAAAAACCTGGAAAAATCTTTCAAAGATATTCGAACACGCGTAAATCAATTCAAACGTGGCCGGGATGAAGACCAAAGATAAAAGTCCGGATAGATTTTTAGTAAACATTACTAACTCCGCTGGAGAGGGCCTTTACGAAATCTACCTATATGTGTATCTCAATGATTCCGAATTGAAAGCTGAAAAAATATTTTACAAGCTGTACGAAAAATGTAAATCTCTTCAATCGTTTCCGGACCGTGGTCATATTCCGGCCGAATTGAGTTTACTTGGTATGACAGATTTTCTTGAAATAACGTATAAACCTTACCGGATTATTTATCAAATAATTAGTAAAACGGTCTTTGTGCATTGCGTATTAGATGGACGAAGAGATATGCAAAAATTATTACATGAAAGACTTCTAAGAGAATAACATATTATCTTCTACCGGAGTACAAACCTCTCGATTTGCTAACCTTAATATCCTGAAGTTCGGGTGCCTTCATACGAATCTCGAACATAAATCCGCGGTAAGTACCGATTGGATTCCATGTAAAATTCATTTCCCAGCAGTGAAGATCGCGGTAAATTGTAATCTGAGGTGCAATTACCTCCTTACGGTCAAAGTCGTAACTTCCACGTACAGTAAATTTCCAATTTTTTGTAATACTGAAACCGAGATCGGCTCTTAAGTTTGAATAGGTGGTTACCTGATCAGGTGTGAATTTAGAAAGGTTGTAATTATAACTAATGTTAAGATTCCATGGGATTGAGAGATCGGGCGAACCGTTATCATCATAAACGGAAATGTAATCCTTCTTATTGAATGCATCATATTCCTCGTCAGTTTTTTGGGGTGCAGTTCTACTTTCTTCCTTTGATTCACCAATTAAATTAGTAGAGATTGAAAAACTGAAATCGGTTAAACGGAACAAACCTTTACCGGCAGAAGCTAAGAACCTGTTTACCCTCTGGTTCCCCTCAAAATCATAAAATGTAAATGTTGATGATCCGGATAAATTTAATGATTGACCGATTTGTGTTCTATAATTAAGATAAAGGTCGGATAGTCTCAAACTATCTGCTGCAAAGTTATAACCGACACTTGCATTTAGATTCAATAATTGGATTTTATTACCATCCACACTCTTGGTTGTGTCGTTAGGATCTTTTATTGTCTTAATTTCGAAAACATTACCGAGTGAAAAGTTAATACTTTGTGATTCACCCGGATTGGCACCGCCGAAAATTTCTTTCCGATATTTATCGTAATAATCCTTTTCCCCGTTTAATTTGGTGTAGGATCCATAATATCCCCACGAATTATTTGCAAAGTCCGGTTTGTAGTTATAAGAAATACCGGGCATAAGCGTATGACGGAAAGCTTCTATTCCTAAAATGTTCGGCTGCATAATTCCATAAAGTTTAGTAGAAGCAGAAACACTCAGATTGAAAGCTCTTACAGAATACAACCCGCGCTCTTCGGAAGTAATTATAGAATCCCTTCTGGTTACTTTACCTGTAGTAGGATCAGTGTAATCATACGGTTGATTTTCAATTTTGATTCTCTTGTTATACCATTTCTCTTCGTAGTTAATACTCGGGGAAATATTAAAATAGCCGAATTTTGGAGAAGCACTTGTTCCGAGTGTATGTTGAATACCGCCTCTTATTGAAAGATTGCCGCCAGTTTTTCTCCTTTCATTTCTGAATTGACCTGAATAAGTAAGCGCAATCATCTCATACCATTTCTGATCGGTTATCGATTCTGCGCTTTCGCTTTTAAATGGATAAGTGATGTTCTTGGAGAAATAAATATTCGGTAATGCTTCATAGATATTTCCGGTATTTAGATTTTGCGTTCTGCTGTAATTGATAGAGATGCTGTTACCCGATTCATCCCATCGCTTACTGTAAGTTGCGTTTGAAATAATATCCTGTGTTAATAAGTCGTTATAGTTTATTGAATTATTGCGGAAGAAATTTGATGATTGAAATTGCAGATTAACATCGAACCGGGAAGTAGGATCGATCTGCTGATTATGGAACAGAGAAAAATTCCAATCGGTTTGTTCCTGTCTGCCCGGGTCGCCCTCTTCGCCAATAATAATTCTTGAATAACCAGCATTGAAAGTGCCGGAGAAGTCGTAACGTTTTGCATACCGTAATCTACTTCGTAAACCGTAACCTCCTTTTGTAAAATAATCTCCTGTAAGTGTAAGGTCGAAGTAATCGCTAAGAGCAAAGAAGTAACCGAAGTTTCTAAAATATTGTCCGCGCCGGAATTCCTGTCCGTATGTTGGAATAATAATTCCGGATCTTCGTCCGGATTCATTTGGAATTACGGCAAAAGGAAGAGGGATAGGAAACGGAACACCACCGATGTACATAAAAATCCACTTAGCAATAATTTTATCCCTCTGTATTACTTTCATCTCGCTTGCAGTAAAGTAAGTATGAGGTGTATCATCTTCGCAAGTAGTAAACATACCGTTTTCAATAAAATAAATATCTTTATCAATCTTCTTTACTTTTTCACCTTCGTACCTTGAAGTTGCCTCTCTATTTTTTGCCAGTGAAATAAATCCTTGCTGTGTTTTGAAGTTATATTTAATCCGCGCACCTTCATAAATATCTTTTCCTTCTGCAAGCACAGGTGTTTGAGTTAATTTAACTTTTGCAGTATCGGAAGTATCTTCAATACCGAAAGCTTCCAGTTCATTTTTATCGTAATCGACAAATATTTTTCCGCTCTTGAGATCTGTTAATTTGTATTTAAGCTCACCTTTATTAAAGAGATACATTTTTTTCTTTCTCACGTCATAAATCAAACTATCCTGAGAAGCTGCCGAAACAACTGCATCAATATCTTTACGTTTGCTGATTTTTGTTGAATCGTTTGAAGAAGAGTTTTGATTAGCAATTTTAAGTGAATCCGGGAATGATTTTGAAACAGTAGTATCTTTTTGTTGTGCTATAATGAATATCGGAAGAAGTAATATTATGTAGAATAATTTCATCATTTCCGATCTCAGACTACCGTAAGGTTAGGATTTATAAAAGACAAGAGCAGAAGCACCTTTTATACCGGCTTCATTTTTAAGTTTTGCCGGAATTACAACAATTCTATTTCTAAACGGTTTCATTACTCTTGTCTTTAATGTTTCTTCAACTGAATTAAAGAGTAATTCACCAAATCCTGATACGCCACCGCCGATAATTATATTAGTAATATCCAGAATATTAACCGCATTAGTAAGTCCATATCCCAACCGTTTGCCGGTATCAATTATTACTGAACGCGCAAACTGATCCCCTTTTTCCGCTGCTTCGTGAATAATTTTAGGACTTAACTGATCAGGATTATTTTTACATAACTCGTGAAGAAGTGATTTTTTGTTATTCTGTAATTCAGCTTTAACTCTTTCGATAAGATAATTATTGCCGATGTAAGCTTCTACGCATCCGAATGAACCGCACTTGCATGGAACTCCGTTAGCATCAATTGTAACATGACCTAATTCACCAGCTCCGCCAACTTCTCCCCTGTAGATTTTTTTATTAATAATTATTCCTCCGCCAACTCCGGTTCCAAGTGTAATCATAATAAAGTTACTGAACTTTTTGCCGGCACCGTAAATCAATTCTCCTATTGCTGCAGCATTCGCATCGTTTTCTACAAAGACATCCGTCTTAAATTCCTTTTTAATAACATTACCTAAATGGATTTTACCCCACCCCGGAAAGTTTGGAGGGTCTTCAACCGTTCCTTTTTTGGTTCTTATTGTACCAGGCGAACCGATTCCAATTCCTAATATTCCATGATCATCACGTTTTCTTAATTGCTTTATCCCTTTAATAATCTGATTAATAACAGTCTTAGGTCCCTCGTGTGCAAGACTATCAATAGCTGTCTTATCATGGATTTTACCTTTTTCATCAACCAGACCAATTTTAATTGATGTTCCTCCTAAATCGACACCAACGGCAAATTTCCTCTTAGGCATTTATTTCCTCAATTAAATGTTTTGTCAACAATCGTAATTTCATTCGGATAATTTATTTTACCGAGCGGTGTTCCAACAACAGGTCTTGCAAGCAGTTTTATATTGGATGTCGAACCACCTGCACCGCCAATATTGAGTAACAATAATAAAATATCGTCCAGACTTTTTTCTTTGAAGCTTTTTGCTAAATCAAATTCAATGTTAAGCGTAATTATAGTTGATTCTCCTATACCCGGAACCGAAAGAGGGTTTTCTATATTACCATCAATAATTTCATTTTCATTCAGGAAAAATTTATACGGGAAAGATTCCAGAGTTAAATCAGTCTTCGGATAACCGCCGGTCCCGTCATTTGGATTTTTTGCCTCAATGTTAAGCGAAAAAGTTAAAGGCAGATTTCCTTTTAAAATTCCTGATGAAAGTTTAAGCATTTCGATTGACGAGAAATCCTTTAATGATTTTTTATTTTCAATACTGATGCCAACTACTTTATAATTAACCGCCGAATGAATTTTATATTTAAGACGCGAAACATTTTCGAGCGTTCTGAATACACTGCAGCTGCTTAATAATAAAACTAAGAGAATGAGCTTAATTAACTTTTGCACGAGCAATCGACTCCTCAATTTTTCTAATTATCATTTCTGCAACCTTTAACGCTTTCAATCCATCCGAACCTGTTACGGGCGGTCTGGTTTTGCTAAGAACCGAATTAACAAACAACTGCAGTTCATGTTGAAGTGCATTTACTTCCTTCTGTTCCGGTTGCTCGTAAAGAACAGCTTTTCTCCTTTCACCAACACCAATTTCGCCAAATGAGATAAACGGGTTATCGGGTATTTCACCGGGAGATACCAACCTGTAAACTTCTGATACCCCTGTAATAAAATCGAGAGTGATGTAAGTATCACGTTGAAACATGCGCATCTTACGCATTTTCTTCTGTGAGATTCGGCTTGCTGTTACAATAGCAACAGCCCCGTTTTCAAATTCAAGACGCGCATTTGCAATATCAATTGTATCTGATACAACTGCAACTCCGCTTGCATTAACAGATGTAACTTCACTCTTAACAAGACTTAATATTATGTCGATGTCGTGAATCATAAGATCGAGGACGACTGCAACGTCTGTTCCGCGTGGATTGAACTGTGATAAACGGTCGGTCTGAATAAACAAAGGATTAAGATCATACTTATCGAGCGATAATAGAGCCGGGTTAAATCGTTCTATATGACCCACCTGAAAATTTAACTTCTTATCACCCGCAATTTTCACTAATTCTTCACCTTCAGCAATTGTAGCTGTAATCGGCTTTTCAACAAAAACATGTTTGTTATTCTCAAATGCTTTTTTAACAAGTTCATAATGCGCACTTGTAGTAGAAACAATTGAAACCGCATCAATCATTTCGATTAGTTGATCGACCGATTTGAAATAATTCACATTAAACTCATTAGCAACAGCCTCGGCTTTTGCTAAATCCATATCGTAAATACCAACTAATTCACATCCATCTACTTGCTTGAATAATTTAGTGTGAAGCTTTCCTAAATGACCCGTTCCAATAACACCAACTTTTAATTTCTCCATAGTTCACCAGATTTAATTTTTCTATAACCAATAATTTTGTCGTAACCGCCTTTTTCGGTTGTTTCATAATAGAGGAATACATGATACTCATTAGATGTATCCCAATAATTACCTTCGAGAATATGCCAGTCTATATTTTCGAGCGATGTATTCTTATAATTCGCAACAACATATTGATAATCATACAATCCCCGTTTCAATTCAATTTTCAGATTTAACAGACCATTATCATCAAACATTTCATATTGAGGTAAAACCTCCCAATTATTAAAGCTGCCTACAAGAAAAACGGGCTGGGTGATATTTTCAGGTGGTCTAATTCTAAAATTTACATTTAGATACTCTGCGTATTCGTTACGGAAATCTGTTATAAAGGAAGCCCCATTTAAATCACTTCTAAGTTTCTTAAAAAAATTTGATGTTTCTATTCCATCGAGCTGCGCATTAACTTCTTTAGTATTAAATCGGTTATAATCTCGAAGGTCGGTTTGACGGTATTCGTTACCGGGCCTTAAATCTCTTGCAATAAAAGTAAACCTGTTAATACCGTTCCATTCATAAAACCGCGTTCTATCGAATTGCCGTCTATCAATCATTACAGGGTAGTTTAATTTTCTGTTCTCAATTACCTCAACAGCTTTTACATTAGACGGGAATAAACTATCCGGCAGAATGAAAGAACTTTGAATTGCATAAGTATAATTCAGGTTAGCTAATTCGGCATTAAAGCTCTGAGCACGTTCCCTGTTTATGCTTACGTTTATTTTTACTTCCGGGTAGATTACAAAGAATTTACCTTCGCCATAAATTTGTTTTGGATTTTGGGAATCGACAACAAAAAATTTCCATTTACCTGAAAACGGAAAAGAGACATTTCTATTAGGGAACGAACCCCGGTAATGATAACGTGCACCGGTAACTCTTTGAGGAAGTCTTTCGTACCAGATATTATATTCTGTGTTGTAACCGGGATTTAATAAGAAGACATTTTCATATGGATTCCATTGCGAATCGCAAAATTTGAAAATGATATTAAGATTCGGCATGGGAACGGAGAGAATATCAAACTCAATTGTAATTGAATTTCTGGTTGAATCCCTTAAATCAATTATCGGGAATTCAGTTTGATCTAACGCAGAATAAACCCTAAGACTTTTTAGAATAAAATCCGAAGCAAAAGAATTAGAGCCCCCGGTTATTAAAAGGATGAACAGGATTAAAAAATATCTACGCATTTTATTGAAGTGAATGGTATATAAATGTTGTAAACCTGATTCTCTCTTGTTGCTTCAAGAAGCAAACCCTCATTAAAAGCAGAGATTAAATTTCCGGTTTTAAAAACAATTTCATAAAAAACCGGATGATCCTTTTCCCCTTTGCCATAAACCACACCATAATTTTCATTCATGGTAACATTAAGCAATTTACCGAGATGTTTATTCCAATCCATTTGCATTTTTTGGTTGTCCGCTTTTATTATTGAATAATTTGTTGATCAAAAAGTAGTTAAAATTGGCAAGTTTTACAATTGCTAAAGATTTGAACTGAAATGCAGAGACGGGAAAAAATCCCGCCTCTAATAAAAAAATGATAAATGAATTAATTAGCGTTAACTATTACATCTCCACCGGTAGTTTTACATACAACAGTTTCACCGCCCCCGTTGAATTCCCCTTTTATACGGCTTCTTGTAACTTTGCTGGCTTTGTAATTTTCGAAATTACAATCGATGCTTCCGCCCGATGTTTCTAAATCGACAGTAGCTTTAAATGCAGGTGGAACGGTTAAGTTTATATCACCTCCGGAAGTTGATGCATATAAACCTTTATTATCGCCATAATATTTTATATCGATATCCCCACCTGAAGTCTTGGCAGAAACTTTTCCATTTTTCACTTCGATATTAATATCACCACCGGATGTTGATGCAGTAAGATCGCCGTTTGTTTCAGTTGATTTAATATCTCCGCCTGAAGTAGATACATTGGAATTTCCTGAATGATTTTTAAGAGTAATATCACCGCCCGATGTACGTATTTTTGCATCACCTGAAGTATATTTCAAATCAACATCACCACCTGAAGTATCGAGTTTAAATTTACCGCTGACATTCTGAACCAAAATATCTCCACCCGATGTTTCAACTTCGTTGTTATAATTTGCCGGGACCATCACTTCAATTCTTACACTGTACCCGCCTCCCCAATTAAAAAACCAGGATCCTTCTTTTTTTGCAGTCACTTCAACTCCGCCGGAAGTCTGCTCTATTGTAAATTTCATTTTATCTTCGGCTTTCCTATTTCCTAATATTTTAACATATACTTCATTTTTATTCCAGCTATCTACTTTAATATCTGCACCGGATGCATCTATAAATAATGTTTCGCCTGATTTTACATTGAAGGATTTTTCTTTAATAAGTTTTAAGTTATCGGCTAAAATATCTTTAGCAAAAAGAGAGCTAAGCAACACAAGAAAAAGAATAACAAGTAATTTCTTAGACGCCGGGTATTCATTTGTAGATTTCATTTTTATTCTCCTATCATTATGATTTAACTGCTTATTTAGACTTATGGAGTTTTTAGAAAGTTACATGTATTTTGACCCTGTAAATTGGAAAATGGTTGTAATAGAAATTATTTTTTTGAATGGATCTTCAAAATGATAAGTAGATTTAAGATAAACCTGATAGTTATTCTAACATTTTGCACACAAATGCTGATTGCGCAGAACCAGCTCAACTTCAGACAATTCAGATCGGAGACAGAAGATTTTTTTAAGCAGCCGTCAAAATGGACCGGCAAGGATTGGAGTATAATCGGTTTGACTGCAACATCTACGTTACTTCTTATGCAATTTGATGAAGAGGTACGTGACCAGGTTTTAATGACAAGAGAAAATATCAATAACCTTCCGGCTGAATTAGGGCGAATCTGGGGTGAACCCTATAACACTTTACTTATTGGTGGAGTTAATGCACTTTCCGGTGTTTTAAATAATATTTATATGAATAAAAAAGTCGCATTCGAAATTTATCAGTCCGCACTCTATACGGGTTTAACTACAATGTTGCTTAAATCAATTCTGGGGAGATCAAGACCCTATACAAATGAAGGTTCATTCAGTTTTTCACCGTTCAATTTTTCAGGGGATGATGAATGGTCGCTTCCATCAGGTCATACAAGTTTAGCATTTTCGCTTTCTACAGTTTTATCTGAAAACTCCAAAAATGACTGGATGAAAGTTTTATATTATGTACCGGCTTTATTAACAGCGTATTCAAGAGTATACCAGGATAAACACTGGTTATCCGATGTATTTTTAGGAGCAGTTATTGGTTATACTATTGGTAAATGGACAGTAAGGATTCATGAAAAAAATGAGGTACCAGTTAATCCAATCCCTCAATTTTCATTTTATATCAAGTTCTAAATCCGAACAAGTGTATTATAAATTTTTCAATTCCTGTGTTAATTTAGCAACCGCATCTTTTGCATCACCGAAATACATTAAAGTATTCGGATAGAAAAACAACTCATTATCAATTCCTGCATATCCCGCATTCATTGACCGTTTATTCATAATTACAGTTTTAGAATAATCCACATTTAAAATCGGCATTCCGTAGATCGGACTGTTTTTATCGTTACGCGCAGCGGGATTAACAACGTCGTTAGCACCGATAATTAATGATATATCGGTATTGGGGAAGTCGTCGTTAATCTCTTCCATCGACAACATCTTATCATAAGATATCTGAGCTTCTGCCAGAAGAACATTCATGTGTCCCGGCATTCTACCTGCAACAGGATGAATGGCAAACCGAACTTTCTTCCCTTTCGATTCCAATAAATTAACAAGATCGCGGACGGCGTGCTGAGCTTGTGCTACAGCCATTCCGTAACCCGGTACAATTATAATATTTTCTGCGGCATCAAAAATCATTGCAAGTTCTTCGGCATCAATTGATTTAACCTGACCTTTAGGAGATGATGAACTTTGTGCAGCCGGGCCCGATGAACCCGCACTTTCCCATCCGCCCATTACAACATTTAGAAGAGAGCGGTTCATTCCCTTGCACATTATAATTGTTAATATTATTCCTGATGCACCAACAAGTGCTCCGGCTATAATTAACTGGTTATTCTGCAAAACAAATCCCGTTGCAGATGCCGCAAGTCCTGAATATGAATTGAGAAGTGAAATAGCAACCGGCATATCTGCACCACCGATTGGAAGCACAAGCAATACGCCAAGAATAAGCGATACTAATGCAATAGAAATAATTAGGATTTCCATTGTGGGGTTGATGACAAAAAATACTCCGGCGACAATCAACGAAACGAACAACAAAACATTTAACGGATGCTGGCCCGGATATTTAACAACTTTACCTGTGACAATTCCCTGTAACTTACCGAATGCAATTAATGACCCTGTGAATGTAACGGCACCGATAATCAAGCTTAATACAATTGTTATATTTGTAGCATCATTAAACGTCCAGGTTGTAAAATTCTTCATCTTATAATATTCCGAAAGGGCAACAAGAAGCGATGCACCGCCTCCGAATCCATTCAACAACCCTACCATTTGAGGCATTCCTGTCATAGGAGTTTTGTATGCCATTAATACACCTATAACACCGCCAATAATAAACCCGATGATTATCCATTCAAAGGTTAAAACGTGCTGATCAAACAATGTAACAATAATTGCTATAAACATTCCGAGAGCGGCTAAAAAATTTCCCTGCCGTGCTGTCTTTGGCGAACTTAATCTCTTAATACCGAAAATGAAAAGTACCGATGCAATAAGATATGAAACTTCTATAAGTATATTCATTTTTCAACTCACTTCTTTTTGAACATTTTTAACATTCTATCAGTAACTAAAAAACCGCCAACGACATTTATTGTAGCAAAAATCATTGCGATCAATCCGAGTATTGTACTGATTGTAAATTCTTCCAATCCTGCGCTCAGAATTGCTCCTACTATTGTTATTCCGCTTATTGCATTAGAACCGGACATCAATGGTGTGTGCAATGTAGGCGGTACTTTTGTGATAAGTTCAAACCCTACAAATATTGCGAGTACAAAAACATATATCAGCATTATTAAACCGATACTTTCCATTATGTTACTCCTGATTTTATTTTTATAAAATTTTATTTGTTGCTTTTAAGATCATAACGATAAAAATGAAATGCTTGCAAAGAATTACTTCAACAAATCTTTTATTCTCTGGTTAATAACCTCGCCGTCTTTAACTATTACTGCACCTTTAAAAATTTCGTCTTCCATATCAATAATAAAATTTCCATCATTAGCAGAGTATTCAATTAAGCTTAGAAGATTTTTAGAATACATTTCGCTTGCATTATAAGGGACCAGACTTGGCAGGTTGTGTTCGCCGATAATTGTTACACCGTGTTTAACAACGGTCTTACCTTTTTCGCTCAACTCGCAATTGCCGCCGAATTCAACCGCCATATCAAGAACAACGGCACCGGGTTTCATATTTTTCACCATTTCTTCAGTAACAAGAACGGGAGATTTTTTACCGGGTATTAATGCTGTTGTAATTACAATATCGGCTTCAGTAATATGTTTGAAGATCAGTTCTTTCTGTTTTCTTAAAAACTCCTCCGATTGTTCTTTAGCATAACCACCGGAATCCTGCATCGATTGATCGGTAGGAACTTCGATAAATTTACCACCGAGACTTTGAACTTCTTCTTTAACCTGAGGACGAACGTCTGAGACTTCTACAACCGCACCAAGACGTTTAGCAGTTCCAAGCGCCGATAATCCGGCAACACCTGCACCCATAATCACAACTTTAGATGGAGAAATTGTTCCGGCAGCAGTCATCATCAAAGGAAATATTTTATTTAAGTGATTAGCTGCAAGAATAACACTCTTATAACCTGCTAAATTTGCCTGGGAGCTTAATGCGTCCATTCTTTGAGCCAGTGTTGTACGGGGTATCGAGTCCATTGAAATAATATTTATCCCAAGTTCCGCTCCCTTCTTAGCTAATTCCGGATAATGAAGTGAATACAGAAAACAAATAAGTAGTGAACCTTTTTTCATCAACTCAAGTTCATTTTTTTTATAAAGCGGATGCTCAACAGGTCTTTGCACTTTCAACACAATATCGCTGGCATGATAAAGTTGCAGTAGGTCTTCAACAATTTCAGCACCGGCATTGGAATACTTCTCGTTTGTCAAGCCGGCTTTCAATCCGGCATCTTTTTCAATTACAACTTTAAATCCCTTCTTAATCAATTTAGAAGCGACATCGGGAATACATGCAACTCTATTTTCACCTTCTACAATTTCCCCAGGTATTCCTATTACCATTAACACTAACTCCTTATTTTTAATTAAATATTAGATTGATTGCAAATCAAAAAGATTTGTTATCTCATTAACAAAGATATTAATTTGATTTGAAATAACACCTAAATGATTATAGAATTTTTATGAAGCAAAGTAATAAGGATTAATGGTGGGAGTGGTTTTCCAAATTATATTTTTTGATTTTAGCTATAAGGTTAACACGTGATATACCGAGAATTTCTGCAGCTTTTGTCTTATTGTGGTTTGTAAATTCAAGAACTTTACTTATATGGTCTTTTTCAATTTCATTAAGAGAATGAGGGATTATATCATCATCAAGGGGACAGATCGAATTATTATTTTCGAGGAAATAGTTTGGCAAAGATTTTTTTCTAAGCTCGTTGGTAGATTCAACAATAATTGCACTGTTAATAATGTTCATTAATTCTCTAACATTTCCGGGAAAGGAATAAGATTTCAGGCAATTCATAACGCTATCGGAAATTTTAAGAACATTTTTAGAATACTTCTCGCTGAATTTTCTTAAGAAATAATTTGATAGAAATTCTACATCCCCCTTTCTATCTCTCAAAGGGGGAAGATTTATTGAATTGATATTTAACCTGAAGAATAAATCCTTGCGGAAATTTCCCTTCTTAATTTCTTCAAAGAGATTTTTATTTGTTGCGGCAATTATTCTAACATCCACTTTAATATTTCTTGTAGAGCCGAGTCTGTAAAATTCCTCCTCCTGAAGAACTCTAAGGAGCTTCACCTGTATTGGTAAAGTAAGTTCACCAATCTCATCGAGGAAAAGAGTTCCGCCATTTGCTTCTTCCAGAAATCCGGTTTTATCATGCGTTGCACCTGTAAATGCTCCTTTTTCATAACCAAAAAATTCTGATGAAAATAATTCCTGTGCAAAAGCACCGGCATTAACAGCAACAAATTTTTTCTCTCTCCTGTTACTTATTTTATGAATTGCTTCTGCAATTAACTCCTTGCCTGAACCGCTTTCACCCCAAATTAAAACCGAATTATCCGTTTGTGAAAATTTTTCTACAATGTGAAAAATCTTGAACATCTTTTCATCATTGGTAATGATATTACTAAACGCCTCTTTGAATTTAAGACCTTCTAAAGAGAGACGTTTAGCAGGATCGATTTCTTTTTTGTGCAATTCAATTTCATGTATAGCCGAATCAATTGCTTTGAATAATGCATTCTCATCGATCGGTTTAAGCATATAATCGTATGTCCCCAGCTTCATAGCAGAAATAGCAAGGTCGATATCTTCAACACCGGTTAGCACAATTGTTTTAATCGGAATACTTTTGGTCACTATAAACTTTAGAATATCGAGACCTGTAACGCTTGGCATATCCATATCAAGTAACAACAAATCGTAATTACCATTTGAAATCATATCGTAAGCTTTAGTGCTGTCCTGAAGAGTATCTACACTATACTTATTTTTTTGAAGCAGAATGATCCTTAGGAAATTAAGCACCGCCTGGTTATCATCAATTAAAAGGATTTTTGACATTTTATTCACTCTTTACAGGTATTCTTATAGTAAATGTTGTACCTGAACCAAGTTTCGATTCTACTTCAATTCTTCCGCCGAGTTCTTTTATAATTCCATAAGAAATTGAAAGTCCTAATCCTGTTCCTCCCTTATCCCGTTTAGTCGTAAAGAAGGGATCAAAGATATTTTTGATTACTGCATCGCTCATACCGATTCCATTATCACAAATCTGCAGTAATATTTCATTTGTGTCTTTACTAAAACTTGTAATCAGTTTAACAATTCCTTTACCCGGTTCGGTAGCTTCTGCAGCATTCATGGTCATATTCAACAGTACCTGTTCAATTTTGTTAATGTTTCCTTTAAACGCCGGAAGATTATCGCATAACTCTATTTGCAGCTCTGCATATTTCTTAATCTGTTTTTGAGTAAGAGTAAGGTTGTTTTTAATTATGTAATTTAAATCCACATCCTCAACAAGCGCACCATCGTCTTTCTTTGCAAAGTTTCTTAGATCGGCAACAATTTTTTTAGTTCTGTTTGCACCGTTTATCATGTCGGTAATAAGTATAGAAATATTTTCTTTAAAGGTCTGGTAATCGAGCCGAGCAATGTTAAGTTGACCGTTTTCATTAAAGTGTTTATCGAGTATGGGGAAAATATCTTCAAAAGCTTCCTGAACAATTTTTAAATTGCCAAGGATAAATGTATTAGGATTATTAATTTCATGTGCTACCCCGGCAACAAGTTTACCAAGCGATGCAAGCTTATATGATTGTATTAGCTGTGCTTCAAGATATTTCTGGCTTGTAATATCGCGGCATACTTCCAGTACTCTTTCAGTTTTACCGTTAGTTCCTGCAATTGGATAAGCACGCAACATATAGTAATGTCCTGAATCCTCAACATCCTTAAAAGTGTTGTTACCGCTTATAAATGATTCTGATGCCGGACATGTAGGACAATTAGATTGACGGTTAAATATTTTTTGGTAGCAATTCCCCGATTCACCTATCTCGTCTTTATTAGACATAATAATATTGTATTCGGAATCTATAACATAAATCTTATCAGTAATTGCTTTAAAAAATGTATTGAGGTTTTCTCTTTTCTGATGACACTCTTCGGTTAGTTTCATCAGAACATCATTCTTTGCTGTAAGAATTTTTTGCTGCTTCTCGAGGTTGTGTGTCCGTTCTTCTTTTTCAATTTGAGTAGAAATCTTACCGGCTATTTCATCAATAAGTTTCTGTTCTTCAATTAAAAAGCCGAGATTCTTTTTTGTATGAACACAAATTCTTCCTTTTTTTTCATTGCCAACCGATATCTCTGCACACAATAAATCGTGCATCTCATTCGAGGGTATACTTTTAATACCATAATTGCTACTACCGATTTCAATTGTTACAAAAGTCTCTTCCGGGAATTGGAAAGCACGTCTTATAATTTCTGTACAATTTTCGAAAACTTCCTTTAGTTTCTCCGACTTATCAAGTTCCTTTGTGATTTCATAAAGACATGTTAATTCTTTAACACGCTCTTTTAATTGAAGTTCAAGGCTGGTGATGTGATTGAATTCCTCTTCAAAACCGATTATGAACAAACCATCGTTAAATGATTGCGATGGAACAATAATAATTCTTCTGTCTGAATCAGGAATATTAAGCAGCGACGGTTGATGACTTAGCTTTGTTTTTTCAAGAGAATTTTTTAAGCTGTTTAAGAATGGAGTATTTTGAGATAGATCAGGAAAAATAATATTACTAACGGCAAGTGAATTGTTGAATGACCCGCCGCAAAAAAGGAGAGTGTAATTATAATCTATAATTGCAATATTATCACACAACTCTTTAATCAGTTCATAATCACTTAAACCTGATGTAACCATACTAAACAAGTTTACTTTTTACATTACTAAAATAGTAATTCTCCTGATAATGAATAACAGGTTTAACCGGGTCGAAAGTAGAAAGATCTATTTTTGTTGCGGCAAAATTGATTACCTGTTGATTATATCCGTTGTTAAAATATTCCTTTATCCAGGATTTATTAATCCCACCGTATTTATAATACCGGTTTACTCTCCGTATTTCATTCATAATTTCATCAACGGAATTAAAGTTGAATTCTTTTGAAAAATATCTGGCGAGTTTTACAATTATACTCCAGTTCTCATAATCATGTAAACCGCTAATAATACGTGGGGCAAGCTGAACAATATTATCGCACCTTGTGAAACTTCCGGATTGTTCTATATAGGTTGCCGCCGGTAAAATAACATCTGCTTCGGCTGTTGTATCAGTATGGAATGAATCGCATACTACCATAAATTCTATACCACTAAAATATTTTTTATTATTTCTAATGATAAGAGGATCTTCACCAAATATTAAAATTGCTTTTATTTCACCACGTCTTAATTTTCTTGCAAGGTCAGTATCAACAAAAATGTTTGTCAGGTCTATGTTCCAGGTTTCGCTTATTCGCTTAATTTCGTTAACCTCAGACTGTTTAACATAACCAGGTAAATACCCGGGAGATGAACCCATCTCCGAGAATCCAACAGAGTTATTGAATTCGCGCAATATGATAATACCATTATCGGGTTTACCGATTCTTCCTGTAAGATGTAGAAAATTGCCGACTGATTTTATGTCGTTAATCGATTTATCTGAAGTAGAATCCAGGTTGGAAATAAAAATTATATTAGCATTGATATTCGTAAGACAATTAAGGAATTCGGAATATTTTTCCTTATCAAGTTCACAATACCTGTAAATATCTTCCTCTTTAGTCTCTGCAAGTTCCTTTTGTAATTTATTTACATCGGTTTGATGTCTGCTTAAGAAATGGTGATCAACTACATTATCTGCAATACATCGTTTAATAAGATTATTTATTAGAATTGTATTAGTCCCCTTCTTAGTATCGATCCACAGATCGGCATATTTAGCAAGACTTATTTCCGATGAATTAATTAATATAAGTTTTGCTCCCTTTTTCTGTGCAGCTTTAATCTTGAGCTCCATCACAAGATTTTCATCGGATAAATTGGAATTGATTACAACAATAACATCGGCATTTTTAATTTCGTCCATAGTGACTGTTGAAGAAGTAAATCCGGCAATATCATCAAGACTATTTTGCTCAAACCCGTAGAGCATATTCGAGAAACTTGAGATATTATTATTATTTAATCCGACACGTGCAAATTTCTGTAACAGATATAACTCTTCATTCGAAAGTTTTGGAGAAGCCATTATTGCAACCGAATCTTTTCCATATTCATCTATAATTGATTTCAGTTTGAGTTCCACATAAGGTAATGCTTCATCAATTTTCACATTATAAATCAATCCATGTTTTCTAACCATCGGGTTCAGTATTCTATTCTTCTCTAATAGATATCTATAACCGAATCTTCCTTTACTGCAAAGGAATCCGTCGTTATGGGAGTTTTTTATTGAATCGGTAGTATTGGCAACATAGAAAATTTCATCATTAATTTTCTTTAAGTTGATTTTGCATCCTATCGAACAGAAATTACAAATTGTTTCATTATTCTCTTTTGGTAATGTCCCAAGAATTTTGAATGGATATTTTTCGCTTATTGCTCCTGTGGGACAGGCATCAATACAATTACCACAACCGATACAATTTGTATCTGATAGAGCTTTTTCCATTGCCGGTTTAACAACCGATTTGAAACCCCTATAAACAAATCCGAGCGCAGAAACCTTTAGAACTTCTGCACATGTTCTAACACATCTTCCGCAATTGATACACTTATTAGGATCCATCAAAATAAAGGGATGTCTTCCATCAACTAAATATTTTTTTGTTTCGCCAACAAACTCTGAAATATCGATATTGTATTCATCGCAGTATTTTCTCAACTGGCAGTCAGAATATTCAGAGCATCCACATTCAAGGCATCTTCCGGCTTCAAACTGGCATTGAGTTTCTGAAAATCCTAATTCAACTTCCTGAAAATTATGAGTGCGGTCGGTAACAGAGATTTCTTTCATCTTTTCGCGTGCTAATTTTTTTACATGCTCAAACTCTCTATCGGTTATCTTAGTTAATTTATTTTTAAGACTGTAATATTTAGTGGAAGACTTATTGACATGACCAGTCTGGAAATACCCCATAATTGATTTAGCTGCTTTTTTACCTTGTGCAATCGACATTATAGCAGTTAAAGGACCAGTAACAACATCTCCTCCGGCAAAGACACCGGGGATTGACGTTTCCATAGTATCGTTATCAACATGAACGGTTCCCCATTTTTCGAGTGAACAATCATTATCAAATTTAACGAAACCTGTATCAACGGCTTGTCCAATTGCACCTATCAGGAAATCGCAATCGATTATAAATTCCGAACCCGCTTTAGGAACCGGTTTAGGTCGTTCACCCGGTTTACCTTCAACAAGTTCCATCTTCAAACATTCAATCGCTTTCAGCTTATTATTATCTGCGATAATCGATTTAGGATTTGTAAGGAACAAGATTTCAATACCTTCTTTCTGTGCCGCTTCAATTTCTTCATGATTAGCCGGCATCTCGTGAATACTTCTTCTGTAAACAATCTTAACTTCTTCAGCACCGCATCTTAAAGCTGTTCGGGCTGCATCTATAGCGGTATTGCCACCGCCCACAACTATTACTTTTCCATGTAATTGAGGAATGTAACTCAGTGTAATTTCTCTTAAGAAATCGATCCCTCTAAAGATTCCGTATATTCTATCTTCACCATCTAAACCAAGCTTACTTGCTTTATGCGCACCAACACCAATAAAAACAGAATCATAACCGCTTCTTAATAAATCTTTGATGCTAAAATCAATTCCCAATTCAACATTTGTTTTAACCTCAACACCAAGACTTAAAATCCAGTTGATCTCTGTATCAAGAATTTTTTTTGGAAGCCGGTATTCAGGAATTCCATACCTAAGCATTCCGCCAAGTTTGGGTAGTTTTTCAAATATAGTAACCGAGTAACCTTCAATAGTTAAATAATATGCACATGATAATCCTGAAGGACCGCCTCCGATTACTGCAACTTTCTTATTTTTTCTCTCCTTTAAAACCGGTTTCCATTTATGAACTGCATCTTCATCAGCAATAAATCTCTTGAGCGCATTTACAGCAACGGGTTCATCTATAATATTTCTTCTGCATGCTGTTTCACAATCGCGGACACAAACACGACCAATAGAAAGTGGAAGCGGATTGTTTTCCTTTACAAGTTTAAGTGCTTCTTCATATTTGCCCATTGATATAAGTGCAATATAAGTTTGTGCATCTACTCCGGCGGGACAATTATTTTTACAAGGACCTATACAATCGGCATAATGGTTAGACATTAATAATTCCAATGCCGTTTTTCTCGATTCAACTACGGTTTTACTGTGCGTCAATATTTTCATTCCATTTTGAATCATCGTTGAGCAAGAAGGGACAAGCTTATTCATACCCTCGATTTCGACAACACAAAGGAAACACGATGTAAAATGTTCGAGCCGGTTATCATGGCAAAGTGTTGGTATTTCATCAATTTTATTTTCGTTAACTACTTCAAGAATAGTTTTACCGGGTGAAGTAATAATTTCTTTACCGTTTATAGTTATGTTTATTTGTTCCATGGCTGAGTCCCCATAAATTATACTTTGATTATTGCATCAAGCTTGCATGCGTCATAGCATTTACCGCACTTTATACACAAACTTTCATTTAACACCGGTATTTCTTTTTTATTTCCTGTAATTGAACCGGTTGGACATGCCTTTATACATACACCGCAACCTTTACAGTATTCCAGGACTATGTGATAAGTAATAAGAGATGGACAATTATGAGCAGGGCATTTTTTATCGAAGATATGGGCTTCATACTCTTCTCTAAAATATTTCAATGTTGTTAGCACAGGATTGGGAGCTGTCTGCCCAAGTCCGCAAAGGCTTGCCATCTTAATTTTTTGAGCAAGATCCTCCAAGAGAAACAGATCTCGTTCTTTTCCATTACCATCTGTAATTCTCTCAAGAATTTCTAGCATACGCTTTGTTCCGATACGGCAGAATGTACATTTACCGCACGATTCAAGTTGAGTAAAATTCAGGAAATATTTTGCGAGATCAACCATACAGGTTGTGTCATCAAGAATTATAAGTCCGCCAGAGCCCATAATAGCGCCGGTTTTAGTAATTTCATCATAATCAATTTTAAGATCGCCCATACTTGCCGGAATACATCCCCCTGAAGGACCGCCCATTTGAACAGCTTTAAATTTTCTGTTATCTTTTATTCCGCCGCCAACATCAAAAATAATTTCATTTATTGTCATGCCCATCGGAACTTCTACAAGACCTGTTCTTTTAACTTTTCCGGCAAGTGCAAATACTTTTGTTCCTTTACTTTTTTCTGTCCCCATCGCAGCAAATTCCTGCAAGCCATTTAGAATTATCCATGGAACGTTTGCATAAGTTTCTACATTGTTGATGTTGGTAGGTTTACCCCATAATCCTTTTTGAGCCGGAAAAGGGGGACGTAATTTGGGGACACCGCGTTTCCCTTCGATTGACGACATAAGTGCAGTTTCTTCTCCGCATACAAATGCACCGGCACCCTCTTTTATTTTGATATCAAAATTGAAATGAGAACCAAAAATTTTCTCACCCAGTAATCCTCTGCTGCGGCATTGATTAAGTGCATTCCTGAGGCGTTTAATTGCGAGCGGGTATTCGGCTCTGCAATAAATAAATCCTTCATCGGCACCAATTGCATATGCGGCAATCATCATTCCTTCCAGTACAGAGTGAGGATCACCTTCAAGAACACTACGATCCATAAATGCGCCCGGGTCACCTTCATCGGCATTACAGATAACATATTTTTTATCTGATTGTGTAGATTTGGCAAATTTCCATTTTAATCCGGTTGAAAATCCTCCACCTCCTCTACCACGCAATCCGGAATTAATAATTATGTCAATTACTTCATCCCGCGTGTACTTCTCTATAACTTTCTGTATCGCCTTGTAACCATCATTGGCAATATATTCATCAATTGAAGATGGGTTTATTACTCCGCAGTTTCTAAGTACAATCCTTTTCTGATTTTTAAAGAATGATTCTTCTTTAGAAAATTCATTACTCTTAATAATCCAGTCATTAACCGGATTACCATTAATTAAATGATCGTTTATAATTCTACCGACTTTATCAACAGTAACTTTAGAATAGAGGACATCATTCTTGTCATCTTCAATTTCAACTAGAGCTTCTTCATAGCACATACCCATGCAACCGGTTTCTGATAATTCCGCATCAATATTTTTCAGTTTTAGTTCTTCTTTAAATTTTTCGAAAACCAGTTGACCACCGGCAGAAATTCCGCAAGTTCCAAGTCCAACTTTAATTTTTTTCATATTGAATCCTTGCTTGTTCATTCGATTTAATTTTCTTTAGTGTCTTTTTAATTTTTTCGCTTGTAAGATTTCCGTGAGTTTCATCGTTAATCATCATAACAGGTGCAAGAGAACAGCAGCCCAGGCATGCAACAGAAAGTAATGTGAACATTCCATCTTCTGTTGTTTCTCCAACTGTAATTCCGAGTTCATCATTCAGGACGGATAGAACAGTTTTTGCACCATTAACATGGCACGCAGTTCCTTCACAAATTCTTATTAGGTTTTTACCAAGCGGTTTAAGCCGGAACTGAGCATAGAAAGTAATTACTCCGTAAATTTCTGATGCTGGAATTTTAACAAGCTCGCTTATATAATGGATTACTTTTTCCGGTATATAGCCGTATGAATCCTGGGCAGATTGTAAGAGCGGAATAAGCGAACCATGCTGATGTCTTTTGTTGATAAGATCGATCTTAAAATTGAGGATCTCTTTTTTCTTTTCTGCAACTTCCAAATCTTCCATAATTATAACCCCTGTTTAAAATGAAATATGGTTACAGGTAATTACTTATTTAGTAATTACCTGCAGCCCGAAAGATTTTTTAATAACGGAAATACTTCCGTGTTATTCACTTTACATTTCGAATATGTTTATAATTGGATATTCCTTAACCTTCAAGACCCCATCAAGATTGATAATTTTTTTCTCGATTGTTTTATCAATCTCACTGAACTGTGAACCATAAACCATTAATATCAAATTGTAACTTCCATTTGTAAAGTCGCAGTAGAGTACGTTTTCTGTTAATCTTAGAACCGGGTAAACATGTTCAAGTTTTTCCCTGTCAACATCAACAAGTACATAAGAATAAACCGCCTTCTTAGAATCCCTCTCTTTGCTCATACCGGGCATATCTTCGAACATCGTAATTCCGGCAGCATTGATTATTTCTTTTATGCTTTCATCAAGTACAGGTATTCCTACCGGCAAATATTGGGAGGATTTAATTCCATCCAGATTTTTGATTTCGTTTTCGAATATCTTATGGCAATGTTCGGAAGTGTCGCTCTGGATTAGAAGGAAAATATCGATATCGCCTTTTGTTGCATCGCAATAGAGAACTCCTTCCATAAAGTAAAGTTTCTTATAGAGGTTAAAGAAATCAGCATCCTCCTTTACTTTAATAATTACATAAGCAGATGTAGTTTTAGATTCTTTCTTATCAACCGTTTCGGTATGTTTTTCTTTTGGTTTCACACTCAAAATCATATTAATCTTTTCGGTAATTTCTTCAGGAGTAAATGGTTTTTCGATAAGACCATCGGCTCTAAGTTCTTCCAGATCATCAAAATCCAGGTTATCTGCATAACCAGTTATGTAAAGCATTGAAGTATCAGGATATTTTGATTTTATGATCTTGCCCAGTTTAATTCCATTAATATCGGGCAGATTGATATCGACAAGAACAGTATCGAGGTTAATATCGTTTTTCTTATAGAGTTCTAATTTAGAAAGAGCAGAAAAACCGTTTTCACAAGGTTCTACATCATAACCCAACTGTTTTAGACCCAGAGATAATGACCGTCTTAATGATGCTTCGTCATCAATTAATAATATCCTCTTTTGCATGGTGGAACTCCTTTTGTAAAATCATTCTTTGATGTTTATTAAACAATTGTCATACCATATTAAAACCATCAATTTTTTTCTATTTTTTAAAGAAATTAAAATGTAGCTGTAAACTGAAGTGTAAGATTTTTTAATAGTATGTCTGTAAGTAATTGTTATGACGTTACTTAATGATTGATAATTTTTTTAACGTTTGTTGATTCAATAATAATAGGAGCCGAGCTCTTTATTTGGATAGGCAAAATCATATAAAGAGCAAAAAACTTTTTTTCAGTAAAAAAATATTTAATAATTTGCGAATGTTATTCTCCTGATAATCTAATATTTCTTACCTGATTATTAGAAAAAGGAATGAAAGTAAAACTTACGGAGTAAGAATGGCAAAGATACTAGTCAAGAAACAATTATCTAAAGATGTATTCTTAATGAGATTACATGCCCCTTTGATAGCAGAAGAAAGAGCTGCCGGACAGTTTATAATATTACAAATAGATGATGATTATGGTGAGAGAATTCCACTTACAATTGCCGATGCAAGTATTGATGAAGGTTCAATCACTATTATTTTCCAGGTTGTAGGCAAAAGTACTTTACAATTATCACAAATGGATACTGGTGATGAAATACCCACAGTAGTTGGCCCTTTAGGAAAACCAACACATATAGAAAAGTTTGGTACGGTAGTATGCGTGGGCGGTGGAATTGGAGTAGCTCCACTACATCCAATTGCACAGGCGCTAAAAAAAGCCGGCAATCATGTTATAACAATTATTGGTGCTAGGAACAAAGATTTGATAATTCTTGAAGAGGAAATGAAATCTATTGCCGATGAGTTTATTTTATGTACCGACGATGGTTCCTATGGTAGAAAAGCATTGGTTACAGAACCACTTAAAGAAGTTTGCGAAAGAGATACAAAACCAAATATGGTTATTGCAATCGGTCCACCGATTATGATGAAATTCTGTTCCGAGACAACGAGACCTTACGGCGTATTTACACAAGTATCATTAAATACAATTATGGTAGATGGAACTGGAATGTGCGGCGGTTGCAGAGTGAATGTTGGAAAGGAAGTAAAATTTGTTTGCGTAGACGGACCAGAATTCGACGGTCATTTAGTTGACTTTGACAACATGATGTCACGATTAAATTCATATAAAAAAATAGAACAGGAAGCTCATTCATGTTTTATGGAACAGGAAATTAAACAGCGCGAGGGACTTTTATGAATCATCATACGCCCGAACAGTTAACAGAAGAAGCAAAAAAAATAATTGTAGAGTATTTAGATAAAATAGATGATATGAAACCCAAGGAGAGAATTAAAATTCCTCCACAGGAAATGCCTTCTCAGGATCCAATTGTAAGAAGCTCAAACTTAGATGAAGTTGCTCTCGGTTATACGATTGAACAGGCAAGAATTGAAGCAATGAGATGTCTTCAATGCGTTAAAAAAACTTGCGTTGAAGATTGTCCGGTTCAGATTGATATACCACGCTTCATAAATCATATTGCACATGCAGAATTTGAAAGTGCTGCCGCTGTAATAAAAGAAGCAAGTCTGCTACCAGCAATTTGCGGTAGAGTATGCCCTCAGGAAACACAATGCCAATCCAATTGTGCAGTTGGTAAAGCGTTGAAAGATGTTGATAAATCTGTTGCAATAGGAAGACTTGAAAGATTTATTGCCGATTGGGAACGAGCAACCGGAAAAATTGCAATTCCGGAAGTAAAACCCGAAACCGGTAAGAAGGTTGCAATTGTTGGAAGTGGTCCGGCTGGATTAGTAGTTGCAGCAGACTGCAGAAGAGAAGGTCATCATGTAACAATATTCGAAGCATTTCATAAACTTGGCGGCGTATTACGTTATGGTATTCCGGAATTTCGTCTACCTAACGATATAATCGATAAAGAAATTGAAGTACTTAAAGCCATGGGTGTTGAGTTTAAAACAAACTTTGTTGTTGGACGAACAAGAAAGTTAACCGACTTAATAGAGAAAGACGGTTACCATGCAATTTTTGTCGGTACGGGTGCAGGTCTCCCGATGTTTATGGGAATTGAAGGTGAAAGTCTTGTAGGAGTTTTTTCTGCAAATGAATATTTAACACGCGCAAATTTAATGCGTGCTTTCGATAAAGGTCATGCTGATACTCCGATATATAATTCTGTAAATGTTGCTGTATTAGGAGGCGGAAACGTTGCAATGGATGCTGCAAGAATGGCAAAACGATTAGGTGCAAAAAATGTTTATGTAGTTTATCGAAGAACAGAAGTTGAAATGCCGGCCCGTAAAGAGGAAGTTGCACATGCAAAAGAAGAAGGAATTGAATTCTATTTCTTGCAGAATGCAAAAAAGATAATCGGTGATGAGAATGGTCGCGTTAAAGCAATGGAATGTTTAAGATATGAATTGGGTGAACCGGATCAATCCGGAAGAAGAAGACCTGTGGTAATTCCTAATAGTGAGTTTATATTAGATGTTGATACAGTGATTGTTGCGATTGGCAATGGAAGTAATCCATTGATAAGCCAGACAACGCCCCAGATGAATGTTAATAAATGGGGAAATATTATTGTTGATGAGACACAGAAGACCTCGATAGATAGGATATTTGCTGGAGGAGATATTGTACTTGGCGCAGCTACTGTAATTCTTGCAATGGGAGAAGGTAGACGAGCTGCTGCTTCAATCAATAAAATGTTGGCGGAGGAGATTGAAAAAGAGAAAGCTATTATAAATTGATTTTCCGTAGAGACGACTAGGTGAGTCGTCTCCGTTTTTAATTATGAATTTAGATTGGGAAATTTTTCTTTTAACATTTCTAATTGTTCTTTGGTTTGTCTTGTATTTTCCTCAATGCTAACAAAACATTCAATTAGCTGACCATTAGCGATAATAAGGTAACCCAAACCAACCATTAACAAACCCGATGCTAATGCCATAAAGCCGAGTGGCTTTGTAATCGCGTCTCCACCTATACAACTTACTAGACCCATAAACGCTATTAAGCCTCCTACCCAAATTACAATCTGTCCAACGGTATTCAGTGTTTTGCCAAGTGCAAGTAGAGTTTTGAAACGAGCGAAATCTTGATATTTTTTTTCTATCATAGCATGTCCCATAATTATTAGTTGAATTTATTTTACTTCCAGAACTCTACCGGTCAATAAATCAACTTCCACCCAATAACTTCTTTCTCCATCAGGCAATATATCCATCTTAGCAATAAATTTAGTTTCCTCTTTATTACTCCATTTAAAACTTTTTTCATCAACTTCAGCCCATTGATCTTTTTTTCGTAATACATGCTGCTGATTTTCTGCGCTAATATTATAAATAGTTCCTACCCCATCTCGTTCAGCTAATGGTAATGTTTTCACTTTTTTAGTTTCTAGATTTACACTTTGTAACAAACCAGAAGATGCATCATGTAGAATGGCATATTTGTTTGACTTAGACCAAAGAACCCAGTTTGCTGTGCCATATTTTGAATCATTAGCTTCTGATATTGACATATTTTGTATATCTAACAATTTAAAAATCTTAAAAGCACATTTATCAATATCAGCTACTTCGCAACCAGTAATAAATGCAAACCTTTTATTTGGACTCAGAGGAGAAATATATATAGCGGGGGGAATTGAAACTATTGGCTTATCATTTCCATAAATTTTAAAAATTATCTGCTCTAAAAACTTTCTCCCATTATAAAAAATGTAACCATTTTTAGAATATTCGAACCCATTCTTTTTTTTTCCAATTTTTAATTTTATCCAATCATCATTCTTTAGCTGACTAATTATTGATTTACTGCTTTTATTATCAAACAGTTCAGAAAATGATGCATAAAAAATACCTTCGTTGTTATCAACCAAGACACATTCACTATTAACGTGAATTAGTAACGCTTCTTTATTTAGTCCTTCACAAATTGTTTCTGAGATAAATCATAGTTTTCAGAAAAGTTTAGTTTAGTAATCATGCCGCTTCTAGGATTCTATAATGATTTAGATTTTCTTTTAATAAACACACCTTTTATCATCGCTTCAATACTAAGGTGGTAATCTAAGCCGGGCCACTCAATTCCGGTTTTTCTACAAATAAATCTGTAATTACCAATTTGTTCAATAGTGGCATTTTTTATAATTCATGATACCATCTTAACGGAGCTGTAATAATTCTGCCATCCTCCAGTTCAACGTTAATATAACTTGCATTAAATGAAACGTTTTTACCTCTTAAAGTATTCAACGGAATTATATTGGTTGTCTTGTTGAAGTATATAATTAGCTTTTCTGATTTTTTACATTTAGGAAGGAAGTTAGATAATATGCACTTGATTTTTTACCTCTGCAATAAATTCTTTCATCTCGTTAAACATTTGGACAACTTCCTCGTTATCATAAGTTATATATGAATCATAATCGCTTTTAGTTCTACGGTTATAAGCTTTAGTGACTATCTTTCCAAACCTTTCGTCTATTTTGCCGGCGTAAACGAAATTTTTATTAAACCAACCAAGTAATTGAGAGTGTTTTGAGGATTCAAATCCTTCGGCTAAACCAAGTGCTAACAAAGAATAGAACATCCCGTAGTAAATTCGATTAAGAGCGGCACGTAACCTCTTATTTTCAATTAACAATTCTGCATCTTCAATAGCTTCGTCGACTTGTTGTAAACGATAATTTATTAAGTCAATCCGGTCTTTCCCATCAAGCGTCAAGCATATACTCCTGAATTTATTGCATTAACATAAATTGGCTGTCTGCCACGTAATGAATTCAATTCGTTTTGTGAAATAATATGAGCATCAATTAAAATGTTGTATTTAAGATCAATATCATAACATAAGTCTAAAATTCTATTTTCATCTTTATAATTGTATTCATTATATAATATTATCAATACATCAAAATCTGAGTCAATGAGTTCGGCATTCTTTAACTGTGAACCAAATAATATTACATCCTTAATTGCCGAGCCATAATTCTCAATTAAATAAGCTTTTAATTCTTTTAATATTTCGATTTTGCTATTCATTTATCTTCACCCACAATAAGTTACAAAAAAAATATAATTCAGTCATCTTCTATTTCAAATACTTCACCCCTTCAGCAAGTTTTTTTGTGTAATTAGTATCGAGCGGTTCTTTTACTTTACCTTGTTCAAGCAAACGGTTATAATTTGTAATGAAATTATCCGCTAAAATTACTCCTTATACTTTCCAATTAAAATCAAAATTATATAGTACAGCTCCATTCATATCCATACCAGGTATTCCGCCTGGTGCCTCTTGAACATATGCAGTAATAGTATTTTCTTCTTTTGAGGATAAGAATTGCTCAACCAAATTATAATCTGTAAGGCTTACTGCTTTATTGTAATTTGTTGTTGGAATAAGAAGATATTTTAAAGCAGTATTTCTTTGTAATAATTTTGGAATGAAAATTTCTGTAGAAGGGCTAAATCCGTTTACACTATCCGGATTGAAAACAGCTACGAAGGCACAACTGAATGCATTATTAATCCCACCAAGTATAATCTCATCAAATCCATCTTTATCAACATCAAATAATGTGGTTGAAGCAATTCCTCCAGAATTGTAAAACTCTTGTTTTATTATGCCAGTTTTAAAATCTAATTCAAATATCTTTGTTGGGGCAAAGTTAGTGCTAGCACAGACAAATAATTTTTTTCCATTAGCAGTATTAACCAAAAAATAGTCGTTAATAAACCAGCTGTTGTGCTTCCAGCGTTTCGATTCTAAACTTGCAAACGAACCACAGCCAAATTTCCATTTCAACTTTCCATAAGGATCGAAACAATAAAGTGTGTCGCTTGAAAATGCTTCAACTCCAGAGTGCTTACCAGCTATGATCAATTCATTAATCCCATCATCTTCAAGATCACCTAATAATAATTCTCGAGTTCCGAATTGTTTAATCTGGCTTTCAGCTGGAAGGTCTGTCCTAAAATCTACCATCCCCGGCACACCTTTTTTCCATAAAATATCACCCATTTCATTATAGACTGTAAGAACATTATCCTTGATCACTGCAAGTGAAGGATTAATATATTTTTTTTCTGGTTTCTGAAACAGAAGGATAACAGTTATAATTAAACCAACAAAAGCCAAAGAACTTGTAAAGCGATATGGATAGAATTTTACGAGTTCAACAAACCTGTTAATTAATGATCCCTTTACGGGTTCCAAGATTTCATAAATACCATCGTAAACCTTAACTGCCCTTTTATGATCCTTTAATAATCTTGCATTATTTACCGAAAGGCTTTTGTCTAATATTTTTTCTGAAAATCGAATATCTTCAATTTCGTCGGCATCAATATTTGCATCAATGGAAGCATAGAATTTTTTCAGTTTCTCAAAATTAGCTTTGCACACCGCGCATTCGGAAATATGTGTTTGAATATATTCCTCTCTTTCCTTTTCTAACATAGTATTATCTAGTAGAAAAAGTTCGAAGTCATTATCAGTTATATGATTCATCATTTAATAAATTCCGTTATATAAATATTATTAACTCGACAACTAACAGTTACAGAAAATTATATTTCTTTCAACATGTAATTTGTAAATTCGTCACGCGCAAGATTTACAAGGTATTCTAACTTAGTCCGATAATTTTTAAGATAATTTTCTTTACTGATATTTACGTGACTCGAGTAATATTCAAATACGGAGTTTTTCAAATTAATTCCCGGGCACCAGTCATTTATGATATCGTTCAATGATAAAAAAGCAGCTTCAGCTTCTTCTTTAGTAAATTTACCCTTTAAGAAATAGTTGATTAAAATTTTTTCCTTAACAAAATTTTCCACCTTCTGTTTAATGTCTATAACCTCATGTTTCTCAATATCTCCGCATTCTAATTTAGATAATAGTATTTGTTCGTTTACCTCATAATTATAATCGTAGTACGCATTAAAATAATTTTTATAAACGGTAACTACATCTATTGCATAAACACTTTTTTTATAATCTGTTTGGTCATTTAATAAACAGTAAATGTTTTGAAGCAGATCATGAGTATTTAGAGTACTATTATTTTTTCAACTTGTTAAAGATAGTTTTTCAATTGGGAAATCAGGTTTGCAGTTCTCATTTAAAGCAGATTTCAGGGAAATTTTTAGTCCGTGCAAATCCTTCGTTATGCAAAGTTCCTCAAACTCTTTAACCGCATCTTTAATATTCCTTAAGATTTTAGAACCGATAGGATCAGTCTGCGAATAAAGTTTTGACAATTGCGCATTAGTTACTTTTATAAGAAAACTTTTGTATGCAAGAAAAAGATTAACTTTTTCAATACAACTGATGTCAGTATTCAGAGAATATAAAAACTTATTAAGTGAATAGAATTTATAAACTTGGTTTCTACCAAACGCATCGGCTATACAATCATAAGCCAAATCTGTAATAGTAATTCCGTTTCTTGTTATCATACCAATTATGTTTGAACGATAGTTTATCAAGTATGATTGAATAATTAGTCTTGATATTTTTATCAACTCGGCTAATTGGAAATGATTAATTGTCCCATCAGCAATAGCATTCAAGAATTGATGGATTTTTTTGTAATCTATGCCCATAATTCTTTCTAAGCGTTTAATGGATTCTGATTAATCCTTCAATTAATTTATCTATCATAAAACTCGATTCGTCTGATAGACTCCTTATTTCAGATAACGTCTTCAACTTGTTTTGAATACCCTCAATTAATTTCTTTTCTTCAAGTCTAAGCTTATCCGATAATTTTCCCGTTGAATAATCTTTTTGGATTAATGAAATTGTAAAAAGCCATCCGAGCAGCTCATCAAAGCTTTCTTTATTATAGTAAGTTATCCCTTCATACTCATTAACACCAATAAATAACTTACCCCGATTATCGTTCATAATTTCTATGAGAATATCTACAAAAGGATGAACTGAAAAAGATTCATACTCTGTACTGAACAATTTTCGGATTTGGCCATTATATTGGATCAAAATATTTAGAAGCAAAATTTCGCGGTGAAGTTCATACTCACCTTTCCCAAGCCGTAAAAGAATACGCCTCAGCGGAATTGAAAGCATTAACTTTTCATAATAGTTCGATGAATTCACATCCCTTACTTCATCAAACAATTCTTTCATAAATGTAATAACCAGTTGCTGTAAAAGTAGAATTAGGTTTTCCTTGTAATTAAAATCACCGTTCAGAACAAAAGCATGATGCTTATCGCGATGGAGCAAATCTTTGTCCTTAAAAAAATGTTTATTCATGAAAACTGTAATGTCTCTAATGGTGGAGATTATGCTTCTGAATTTTGAGAGTATTTCTTCACCATCATTCTCTAAATTGTAATAATTCTTTATCGTTTTCTGCAGTCTAGCAAATCTTTTTGTTAAAAGTTCGCAGCATACTTCTTGATTATTATAAACTTCACCCAGAACAACCGGCGTGATAAACTGACCAAGCATTTCATCGTCAAATAAATTTTCAAATGCGTGATGGATCGGCTCTAATCTCATTTCAGCAAGTGAAGTTTCAATTGAAGGGACACCCTTTCCCTTTAGTTTCCTTGCTAGTTTTTCATATTCACCATCACCATCATAAACCTCGCGAAAATCTAAATAGACCAAATACCTAAATGCGCCGAGTTCAACACGAAATCCTTCGAAAGCAAATTCACTTCCTGATTTCAAGTATTCGAGATTGGAAACATGTTCGCGATAGATGTAAAAATGTTGAAGAGTAGGATTAACGCCAAGCGCTTCTCCGAGAGTTTTAGTTTGTAATTCTTTTTTATCGTAAGATGAAATTAATTTGGGTGAAGAACGGAAAATTGTTCCGGATGTATTCTGATATTTATTGTTGAAAATAACTATTGCACGATCCCCTCTTTCACTATTTGAATATGCAAAAATATTTTCATTTAGATTTCCGTAACCATCATAAAAATCGAAAAGCCAGAAATTTGTAACCTGACTGAAAAGGTAGCGCTTCTTCATTAGAGGAAATATTTCCCTCTTATGTCTTTCAACAAGCCACTGGTTTGGTGATTCGTTATAGTATGCCCGCTGATATTCCATCCCGTATTTTTCAGTAAAACCTTCTATTTGCCCGTGTGCAAACATTGGTAGTCCCGGTAATGTTACCATTAAGGTGCATACACCAAAGTATTTATCGTCAGTACCAAATTGTTTAATTGCAGTTTCTTCATCCGGATTACTCATAAAGTTAACGTAGCGTTTCAGAATTTCAGGTTCGAACTCCAAAGTGTTCGAAATAAGATCGCGGTACTTTGCATTCTCCTCCTTCATCATCATATGCATAAATGCGGAATTATAAACACGGTGCATGCCAAGAGTGCGGACGAAATATCCTTCCATAAGCCAGAATGCTTCTGCAAGTAAAAGAGTTTCCGGCATTTCATTATTTATTCTATCTACAACTTCACGCCAGAATTCTTTTGGAAACTGTCTGTCGAATTCCTCCTGTGAAATTGAATAATCCGATCTTGACGGTATATCGCCGCCTCTACCCGGAACCGGATACCACAATCTGGAAAAATGTTTTTTGGCAAGAGTCATTGCAGCATCAAAACGGATAATTGAAAACTTTCTTGCGACATCAAAGATTTTTTGAATTACCGCTTCTCTAACTTCTGATTTAATCATGTTAAGTTGTGCCGTATCATTCCATGGCATATTGGTTCCATCATTACCATGATAAATGTATCTTACATCTCCCGTTCTGTTATCAACTCTCTGGAAAACAACGGCAGCATCACTACGGCTCCAGTAGCCGTCTTCTATCCTTATTGATACAGTAGGATCATCGGATAAATCGGGTCCGGTGAAACGGTAATTTGGGAACGGAGGAAAATTGGATTGAATAAAATAATCGGGACGTTCAATTACCCATTTCGAAAAAATACCGGTATGATTAGGGACCATATCGCTTGCAAGCCGGATCCCTTTTCTACGTGCACGTTCATTCAAATTATTGTATGCATATTCACCGCCAAGGTCATTTGCAATTTCATAATCGTATAATGAATATGCAGAAGCAACCGCATCGATATTACCTAATATATGTTTAATTTTTCTTGAAGCATTACTCCGTTCCCAAATACCTATAAGCCATAAACCATTAAATCCCCAGGCAGCAAGCTGATCAAGTTCTTCATCCGGAATTTGATCCAGGGTCTTAATGTGACGGTTATATTTTTGAGAAAGCTGGCTCAACCACACATAACTGTTTTTTGCAATCATTACAACGCGGGGCATCCAGTCTGTATCGGGTGTAAATTTTTCTATCTCCTCATAGTCTTTCCATGTATCGAGTGCGTAACGGTAACCCGATTTACCGAGGGTTAGAAATCCGGCATCGTTAGTTCCCTCTTTATACTGAGGTTCAAATACCGGAGCTCCTCCGCCGCCTCCAAATCCAAGAATTATGTCTTCCTTAATAAGGTCTTTACCACTAAGGATTCGATTCAGAAATTTTTCATCCAGTAGTACTCCCCACTTTTCGCGAATAAAATCGAGCTGCGCATCAATGTTATCGGGGTTTGTTAGTATTGGCGTTTTAAGAAATGTAAAAAGATCCTGATTATCAGGACCGAATTTCTTTTCATTCACAAAAAATTTTTCGAGCTCGCTTAACGACTTCTTGTAAATTTCTTTTTCATTCAAATAGTTCTGATTGAATAATTCGATGATGTTTTTATTTGCCGGATTAATATTTGCAAACGACAACAGGATTAATTCTTCAAGAGTTATTTCCAGATTGGAACGGTCTGCAGTAAATGAATTAAGATAATCGAACACACTCGATTGACCTTTATAAACTTCGTTTGGTGGAAATATTTCGACAAAATCGAATAATAATTTTCTTACAGATTCTTCACCTAAAGTATTATTAAGGGATTCTAAAGCTTTCTTAATAACACCGGGGTTAACCTGAACTTCATATACTCTGAAAAGGAAATGATAAATTTCATCGAGCAGACCGGCAGCATTCACTTCACCAACTTTTACCTGTTCGGTTACATCTCTCCTATCATTTATTTTCTTAACAAAATTTCTTGCTGCAGCATTGTTAACAAAAACAACATTTCCGGCAATTGAAAAGAAAACGTCGTCAATTTCATACTTCTTACGGATTTCTTTCGAAATATGAAATTCGAATCTCGGGAATTTGTTAGTCCGTTCCATTTTTTTATCGATAAAAATTTTTACTGGATGATTAATTATTCCGATAATTACTGATGTGAATATAAGTAATAATGCTCACTCAATAAACTTCCAAACCGAATCAATATTAATCGACATTTAGTATTACCTTACGATAACTTTCTTAAATAATAGGTTCTCATTCAAATTGTTATTAGTTACCTATTCTCGTATATTTTTAGCCCAAATTTTACATAAACTTATGTCAGTAACACCATTAATGGCACAATACGCACGGATAAAGGAAAATTATCCTGATACAATTCTTTTATTCCGTATGGGTGATTTCTTCGAAACATTTGAAGAAGATGCCCGGATAGCATCAAAAGTGCTTGGAATAACACTAACCAAGCGTGCCAATGGTGCTGCAGAGGACGTTCCGCTCGCCGGGTTTCCGCACCATGCTATTGATAGTTACCTTCCTAAGTTAGTCCGCGCCGGTTACCGTGTAGCAGTGTGTGAACAGCTTGAAGATCCGAAATTTGCTAAGGGAATTGTTAAGCGTGACGTAATTGAAGTTGTTACACCGGGCGTTTCATTTAATGATAAGTTGCTTGATCATAAAAAGAATAATTACCTCCTCTCAATTTATTTGGAGGATGAAATTGCCGGACTGGCATTCAGCGATATCTCCACGGGTGAATTCCAGACTTTCCAGATTTCAAGAAATGAATTGAATCAGCAGATCGGCTCAATAAATCCATCAGAGGTTTTAATTCCTAAAAAATACAAGAACGAACTTGAACCACTCATTCTGAAATTTTCACCTAACACACGGGTAACAAAGATTGACGACTGGATTTACAATTACGATTATGCTTCAGAACTCTTAATAAATCATTTCAACACCAAGACACTTAAGGGATTCGGTATAGAAGGATTGAATTCAGCCATTTGCTCAGCCGGTGCAGTGCTTAATTATCTTAGAGAGACACAAAAAGCAAATCTCCCTCATATAAATAGAATTTCCCGTTATAACCCTTCCGATTATATGCTTCTGGATTTTTCCACAAAGAAAAATCTCGAAATTACTTTTTCAATGAATGAAGGTGACCGTGAAGGAACGCTCATTTCAATACTTGATAAAACAGAAACTGCAATGGGCGGTAGGATGCTTAAGAAATGGATCTCCGCACCTTTAATTAAGCTCGAGCCGATTCTAAAGCGACAGGAATGTGTTGAAGAATTTTATGTCAACAAAGCACTCAGAAAAAATTTACAAAATGAATTAAGCGAAATAGGTGACCTCGAAAGATTAACTTCAAAAATATGTACTGGAAGAGCTAATCCGCGGGAAATGATAAACGTAAAAACATCTTTGAAGAAAATTCCTCTTATAAAACAACTTCTCGATCAAACCAAAGTTGAGACTCTTCAGATAATCAACCAAAAACTCCATTCATTGGATTGGCTTGTAGAAAAAATTGAACTTGCAATTTCCGATGATCCCCCTTTAGCTGTTTCGGACGGAGGTGTTATTAGATTCGGTTATAATCCGGAGCTTGATGAATTGAGAAGTCTATCTACAAATGCTAAAGATTGGATTGCAAATCTACAAAAGACAGAACGCGAACGGACAAAAATTTCTTCTCTTAAAGTAAGCTATAACAAAGTTTTTGGGTATTACATTGAGATTAGTCATGCTAACAAAGATAAAGTACCGGATGATTATATAAGAAAGCAGACTCTTGTTAATAGCGAGAGATATATTACACCTGAATTAAAAGAGTATGAAGATAAAATTCTGAATGCAGAAGAAAAAATTGCCAAACTTGAATTTGAATTATACGACCAGGTAAGAAACAATGCATCAACTGCATCCAAAGAAATTCAGGAGAATGCTCAGCTTGTTGCAATGCTCGATTGCTATCTTTCTCTTGCAGAAGCGGCAGATGAAAATAAATATGTTAAACCTGTGCTCAATGATTCAGATCGAATCGAAATTATTGACGGACGTCATCCGGTTGTAGAGCGGATTCTTCCACCCGGCGAAAAATTTACTCCTAACAGCTCATTACTCTCTTCGACAGAAGATCAGATAATTATTTTAACCGGTCCTAACATGGCCGGTAAATCGGTCTATTTACGACAGGTAGGACTTATAGTGTTAATGGCACAGATCGGTTCATTCGTCTCTGCAAAAGAAGCGCACATCGGATTAGTAGATAGAATTTTTACACGCGTTGGAGCAAGTGATAACATTGCATCGGGCGAAAGTACCTTCCTTGTAGAAATGCAGGAAGCCGCAAATATCCTTAACAATGCTACCGGCAGAAGCTTAATTTTACTCGATGAAATTGGCCGCGGCACAAGCACATTCGATGGGATTTCGATTGCATGGTCTATAACCGAATACCTTCACGATCATCCGAATCTTCAGGCAAAAACATTGTTCGCTACTCATTATCACGAACTAAATGAAATGGCGGAACTTTTTCCTAGAATTAGAAATTATAAAGTTGAGGTGCGTGAATACGGGGATAAAGTAATTTTCCTCCACAAAGTTTCTCAGGGAGGGGCAGATCATAGTTATGGAATTCAGGTCGCTCAAATGGCTGGTCTGCCGCAATTTGTTACTGCACGCGCTAAAGAAGTTCTTGCAAATCTTGAAAGTAAAGAACTTACTCCTTATGAAGTAAAGAAAGCAAAACTTGCTAAACTTAAAAATCAGGATAATTTGCAGATAAGTCTTTTTGAGATGAAAGATGATTCTTTACGAAAAGAAATATCTGATTTACCTATTAATAAGCTTACACCATTGGAAGCTTTAAATAAATTGAGTGAATTAAAAAAGAAAATTGATGAGAAAAATGAACAATAACTATCGTAGTATTTTATCAACGGAAATCCGTTTAATCAGTGTAATCAGCGTTCTATTTCTTTTATTCTCAATAACAGGTTGCGGAAAAAACTATTCACCTGAGCAGAAAGAATATATATCCAAAATTGAGAAATCGAGAAAAGAAAAAAATGAATGGATGAAGAACGATCCCAATTCCCCGTTTAACTTCAAAGGTAAAGTTGAATTCCACGATCTGAAATATTTTGATGTTGATCCCGATTTCGTTTTCAAAAGCCGGCTCTACGAGTATGAGCCGAAAGATACAATTACGATTTTCGGTACTAAGGGAGAAGAGAGAAAAACTGTAAGGTATGGATATGTTCAATTCAACTATTCAGGTAATGAGTACAAGATAAATGTGTATCAGAGTGTAGCGAGAAATGGAATGATTTATTACTCAATCTGGTTTACTGATATAACTACAAATAAAGAAACTTATGGCGTTGGAAGATATATCGACTTCGAAAAAGAAGAAGATCCTGATCATCTTTATGAAATAGATTTTAATTTAGCATATAATCCATATTGTGCTTACAGTCCGGATTACTCATGTGCAATACCTACAAAAGAAGATTACATTCCAATTGCAATTAAAGCCGGCGAAAAAAAATTTCATGACTAAAATTTGCGGAGACTAAAGTGGTTATTATTCTAGAAAAAAATGCAACAGAAGGACAAATTGAAGATGTAGTAAGACATCTGGAATCTTACGGATTTCAGGTTCACAAATCGACTGGAGTTGAAAGAACAATAATTGGTGCGATTGATGTTCAACCTAATTTCGATACAAGGAAGATAAGCATACTTGACGGAGTAGCAGAAGTTTACCGTATTACTACACCGTATAAACTTGCAAGCAGAAGCTTTCACGAAGAGAATACAATCATAAAAATTAAAGATGTTGAGATTGGCGGAAATAAAGTTGTATTGATTGCCGGTCCCTGCTCAATTGAGAATGAAGACCAGATTTTCAGAATGGCAAAGGTTGTTAAAGATGCCGGTGGAAAAATTTTACGTGGCGGTGCTTTCAAACCCCGAACTTCTCCTTATTCATTTCAGGGATTGGGCGAAGAAGGATTAAAATTGATCAAAGCTGCTGCAGATGAAAATAATCTGCTTGTAATTTCTGAAGTAATGCAAATTGACCATATAGAATTAATGGAACCATACATTGATATCTATCAGGTTGGCGCACGCAACATGCAGAACTTTTCTCTTATTAAGGAACTTGGTAAAACTACAAAACCTATTATGCTTAAACGCGGAATTGCTGCAACAATAGAAGAATGGTTAATGTCTGCGGAGTATATTCTATCTAGCGGCAACAAAGATGTCTTCCTTTGTGAACGCGGCATAAGAACATTTGAACAATACACGCGCAATACTTTCGATCTTTCTGCTATTCCGGTGGTTCATAAAAAAAGCCACCTCCCCATAATCGGCGACCCATCGCATGCAACCGGATTAAGGGATCAGGTTCCGCCGATGGCTCGTGCTGCTGTTGCTGCCGGTGCAGATGGATTGATGATAGAAATTCACGACGACCCTGAAAACGCTCTTTCCGATGGACCGCAAGCTCTTCTCCCCAATTCATTTACTAAACTTGTAGATGAACTTAGACTTATAGCTAATGCAATTGGAAGGGAATTGTAATTGGTTGCGAGCATTTCAATAATTGGTTTAGGATTAATGGGCGGCTCAATTGCTAAGGCACTCAAGCAGTCTGGCAATATTATTATAAGCGCATTCGATAAACAGGAAGTACTTAACGCAGCATATTCAGAAAGTGTAATTGACCGCAAATTAGATAGTGTTGAGCAGTCGATTGAAAGCAATATAATTTTTCTATGCCTTCCTGTTGATGAATCTTTAAGAGTATTTGAAAAGTTAATCCCGCTGTTAAAGAAGGATCAGATTATTACGGATGTATGCGGCGTTAAATCACCTTTTCAGGAATTGTGGAATCGTTCTGATTCAAATGGTATTTACGTCGGCGGCCACCCCATGACAGGTAAAGAAGTAAGCGGATATAATAATTCGGATCCCACATTATTTGAGAATGCGGTTTACATTTTATGTGATACCGAATCAAAGAATCAGAAAATAAACCAGCTGTTAGATATAATAAACCTGTTAGGGGCACGGATAACTTTCCTCAATTCTAAAGTGCATGATATTGTTGTAGCATCGGTAAGTCATCTTCCTCAATTAATTGCGGTATCATTAATCAACTCAGCAAGTTTGAAAGAGAACGATATCAACTTTTTCGATTTTGCAGCCGGCGGTTTCAGGGATATGACAAGAATCGCATCAAGTGATTTTGAAATATGGAAATCTGTTTTCGGATATAACAAAAAAAATATTGTTTATGCAATCGATAATTTTATTAATGATCTGCAGAGCATGAAAAAAATTATCTCTTCCGGTGATTCTGATTCAACACAGAATAAGTTCGAAAGCGCCAGAATTAAACGTGATGAGATACCACGGAACACAAAAGGATTTATTAATTCCCTCTTCGATGTTTTTGTTTATGTAAAAGATGAACCAGGTGTACTTGCAAAGTTAACTTCACTTTTATACGAGAAAGAAATTAATATCAAGGATCTTGAACTATTGAAAGTTCGCGAAGGGACCGGCGGAACATTCAGAATTGCATTCGAAAGTGAATTAATATCGAAGAATGCAAAAAAGGTATTAACCGAAAACGGCTTTAAGGTTAATTGAAGTAATAGTATAAATCCAACCTTATTATTATTTTTACGCCGCAAAATTAGAAATTATGGAGAATTTTTATGGCAACAACTTCCGATTTCAGAACCGGAATGGTTTTAAGATGGAATAATGAATTGTGGACAATAGTAGAGTTTCAACATGTTAATCCGGGAAACTGGCGGGCATTCGTAAGAACAAAATTGAAAAATATGAAGACGGGAAAAGTTGTTGAAAACAGGTTCCGTTCTGGTGAAGCTGTTGATGATGTACGCGTTGAAAGGCATCAGTATCAATACCTTTACCGCGACGGCGCCGATTTTGTATTAATGCACAATGAAACTTACGAGCAAATAAATATTTCACCTCAATTAATTGGTGACGGCCAGCAGTTTCTTAAAGAAAATACCAATATCGATCTGCTTCTCGATGGAACTCAAATAGTTGCAGTTGAACTACCATTATTTATAAACTTGAGAGTAACCTACACTGAACCGGGAATTAAAGGAGATACTGCCACAAATACATTAAAGCCGGCAAAACTTGAAACCGGTGCTACAGTTAACGTTCCTCTCTTTGTAAACGAAGGAGACTTACTTAAGATTGATACACGATCCGGTGAGTATGTTGAACGTGTAAAAGAATAATTCTGAATTTACAACTACTTAAAATAATTCTTGCTCATGATCTTGCTCTTCATCCTTCTCTTGCTCATGATATAATATCCACTCATTGGAATAAATATTTTACTGCAGCATCGGCGCATCTTTCACCATCAATCGCTGCAGAAACGATTCCACCAGCATAACCGGCACCTTCTCCACCCGGGAAGAGTCCTTTCAATTCGATGTGCATTAGTGTGCTGTTGCCCCGGGGAATTCTTATCGGTGAGCTTGTTCTGGTTTCAGCGGCAAGAATTTGCGCTTCTTCAGTTAAGTATCCCTTCATTTTGTTATTGAATTGCAAAAATGATTTTTTCAATCCAGTGACAATATTATGCGGTAATAATTCATGTAAAGGTGAACTGATCGTTCCCGGGATATAAGATGTATCTGGTAATGAATTAGATAACTTACCATCAATAAAATCAGTTATTCTTTGTGCGGGTGCTTGTTGTGTTTTACCACCAGCTTCGAAAGCAATTTTTTCAACATGTTTCTGATATTCCAATCCGGCAAATACACCATAACTTTTATAATCACTCCAATCTTTCTCATCGACTGATACTACCAGTCCTGAGTTAGCAAAAGGTGAATCGCGTCTTGATACACTCATCCCGTTTAACACAAGTTCACCGGGTGATGTTGATGCCGGAATTATAATTCCGCCCGGACACATACAAAACGAATAAACTCCTTTATCATCAACCTGACAAGCAAGGTTATAACTTGATGCGGGTAGATTTATATCGCGTATTTTTGTATGATATTGAATTTCATCAATCAACGATTGCGGATGTTCTATACGTACACCCATTGCAAATGGTTTGGCTTCAAGTTTTATATTTCTCTTGTTAAGTAGATAATAAATATCGCGTGCAGAATGACCTACAGCAAGAATCACAGCATCGGCAAGGATTTCCTGATTACTATTTATAATTACGCCACGTAGAGAATTATTAGAAATTACAAGATCCGTCACTTTTGAATTGAAGTGAATTTCGCCACCACAATTAAGAACAGTTTCGCGAATTGAAGCAACAATTTTAGGGAGCTTATTAGAGCCGATATGCGGATGAGAATCAATTAATATTTCCTGTTGAGCTCCATGCTGAACAAGTAGTGAAAGAATTCTATTTACATCACCTCGTTTTGTAGAGCGTGTATAAAGTTTACCGTCGCTGTAAGTCCCGGCTCCACCCTCGCCAAAGCAATAATTTGAATCGGGGTTGACAATTCCTTCCTGTTGAATTGAGCGCAAATCTCTCCGTCGTGATTGTACATCTTTACCTCTTTCAAGAATTACCGGTTTATTTCCAAGTTCTATTAATCGCATAGCTGCAAACATACCCGCCGGACCGAATCCAACAATAATTATTTTTTTGTCAGAGTTAACCGGTTTGAATTCAATTCTATTGTAAATATCCTTTGGTTTTTCATTTACATAGACAATTACCTTTACACGATAAACCGGATTTTTACTTCTTGCGTCAACAGATCTGCGGATTGTTTGAACCGAGGAAATTTCTTCATCAGCTAACTGTAACTTTTGGGCTGAGGAAGAATGAAGATAGTTGTAATCGTTAATAAATTTGGGCGGGATTACTAATTCTATTTCTTTTTTCATAATGTCCTCTGTTGGGAGGAAAGAGAACTCAGAATTGATAACTCAGAGTTCAGAATTAATTATACATTTAACTTCACAATTATCAATTATGTAGTTCCTTTAATGACACCACCATCAACCGCTATAGTAGAACCTGTAATAAAACCAGCTTGTTCGGATGCAAGATAGACAATCAATGAACCGACTTCATCGGGGCGTGCTAATCTTTTCATCGGGACATCATTAGCCATAGAGGCTAGAACATGTTCATGCGAATCACCGCTTAGTTTTGCTCTGTTAACTGCAAGTTCATACAACCGGGCAGTTAGTGTATAACCCGGCGCTACATTATTAACCGTAATATTGTACTTACCCACCTGGTTACTTATTGTCTTAGCCCATGCAGTTACAGCACTTCTAAGTGAATTCGAAAGGATAAGATTATCAACAGGTTGTTTTACTGATAATGATGTAATATTGATTATCCTTCCCCAGTTTTTAGATTTCATGCCCGGCAGAACTAATTTGGCGAATCTAATTGCACTCATTAAAATCTGATCAAAAGCATCCTGCCAGTTATTATCGGATAAATCTTCAAAAAAACCCGGTATAGGACCGCCGCAATTATTTACAAGTATATCAATATCACCATAATTTTTTGTTACTACATTAACAGTATTTTCAATATCGGCTATTTTGTCAATATCGCAGACAATCCACAGCGGCTCCTGTGAATAAAGCGATTTAATTTCCTGAGCTGCTTTAATAAGATTTTCTTTATTTCTTGAACAGATAGCAACTTTACAACCTTCTTTTATAAACAGTTCTGCTGTTGCTCTTCCAATTCCCAGGCTTGCAGCTGTTACTAAAACAGTTTTACCTTTAAGATGTAGTTCCATAATTCACCTCAAAGCAAGTTTATTACATTAGTAATTCCCTCTCTTATCATCATTACAGCATAAGCAGCCAGAAAGAGAGAAGCAATTTTAGCGAATGCTTTCGATCCACCTTCTCCTAAAGCTTTGGTTATCCATTTAGCATTTACAAGAATTAAGACGATTATTATAAAATTTGCCAGCATTGCAGTAATAGTTGGTAAAAAGCCGTATTTATCGTTAAGAATTAAAATAGTGGTTAACGCAGCGGGACCCATTATCAAAGGGATACCAAGCGGAACGATACCAATATTTGTATGTGGGTTTCTGCGGTTTTCCGATGACGATAAAATATCGTTGATACTAAGAATAAGGAGAACAAGTCCACCCGCTATTCTAAAATCGTTAATTGTTATTCCAAGAAATCTTAACACAGCTTTACCGGCAAACAGAAAACCAAGTGCAACTATAAAAGCAGTAAGACAAGCTTCATAAATTAGTTTTCTTCTTTGAAAATGAGAGATCCCTTCTGTAAATCCAAGAAAAACTGGTGTTGTTCCGATAATATCGATTGCAACAAATAGCGGAATAAATGTGAGTAAGAATAAATTAAAGTCCATAATTATTTTTCAGATTAAATGAGTGATATAAAATAAGATTTTATACGATAAAAAAAATGCCGGTACAAGCCGGCATTCCGAAATTAAGTTTTGATTTAGTTAGAGCTTGCGGCTTTTAGTGAAGAAAGCTCCTCGCCTACAATCTGTTGTGTATCTAACGCAATAACAAGTTCTTCATTTGTCGGGATTCTCAATACTTTTACTTTAGAATCAGGTGTAGAAATTTCTGTTTCACCTTTTACATTTTCATTTTTTGATTGATCAATTTTGATCCCAAGGAATTCCATATTAGTACAAACATCCAGTCTAACTTTTACAGAATTCTCGCCAATTCCACCGGTAAATACAAGGGCATCCAACCCACCCATAGCAGCAGTGTAACTTCCGATATATTTTTTAATTCTATAAGTAAAAACATCGAAAGCATATTTAGCTTTTTTATTTCCTTCTGCAACAGCTTCTTCAATTTCCCTCATATCGCTGCTTTCACCGCTTATTCCAATTAATCCGCTATGTTTATTTAATAATGTATTTGCTTCTGATAAAGACAATCCTTCTTTAGCCATTATATAGAGAATAACAGAGGGATCCATATCACCGCTTCTTGTTCCCATTATTAAACCTTCCAATGGAGTGAAGCCCATAGTAGTATCGATCGAGTGTCCGCTATCAACTGCAGCCATACTGCAACCGTTACCCAGATGTGCAGTGATAATTTTTAATTCTTCGTATGGGCGATCAAGCATAACTGATGCGCGTTTTGATACGTACCGATGTGATGTACCGTGAAATCCATAACGGCGTATTTTATACTTTTTATACAGTTCGTATGGAATTCCATAAAGGAATGCATGAGGCGGCATCTTTACGTGGAATGATGTATCGAAAACTCCCACCTGTGGAGTATTGGGCAAATGTTCCTTTGTTGCCTGAATACCTTTAATGTTAGGCGGATTATGAAGCGGTGCAAGTTCAATATTATCTTTCAACGCTTTCATCACCTGATCTGTAATCAGAACAGAACCTGAAAATGTTTCGCCACCGTGAACAACACGATGACCTACCGCATCAATTTCACTCTTGTCTTTTATAACACCATGGTTAGGACTAAGGAGAACAGCAATCACATATTCAATGGCAATTGAATGATCTAAAATTTCGCCGACAATTTTTATTTTTTCTTTATCGAGCGGCTGATGAGTTAATACAGCGCTCGACATTCCGATTCTTTCAACCATACCTTTAGCAAGAGCTTCCTTTGTAACCGTATCAATAAACTGATATTTAATTGACGAACTTCCGCAATTCAATACTAAGACTTTCATTTCTTCCTGAACTTTTAATGAATTATTGTTCCATCAGCATCATACTTAAAAAATCCTTCCCCGGTTTTCTTACCAAGCTTTCTTTCACGAACAAGCTTACGAAGGATTGGGCTTGGTCTATATCGCGGTTCACCGAGTGTATCCCATAATGTTTGCATCCATGCAAGAACTTCATCCAATCCCATTGAATCTGCCATTTCAAGAGGACCGGTTTTAAAATTATAACCTAATTTCATTGCCGAATCAATATCTTCTGCCGTAGCAATACCCTCTAATAGAATATGCATCGCTTCATTTAATAACGGAACAATTGCACGCGTAGTAACAAATCCGGGATATTCATAAACAGGTATAGCTTTCTTGCCGATCTTTGAAGCAAATTTCTTAATTATTTCAACAGTCTTATCGGATGTTTCAAGCGCTCTTACAAGTTCTACGAGAGGAACTTTAGGAACAGGATTTAGAAAATGCATACCGATAATTTTGTCTTTACGATTTGTAACCTCGGCAATTTTTGTAAGACTCAGTGTAGAAGTATTGGAGATAAAAATTGTATTAGGTCGTGCGATTTTATCCAGCGACTTAAAGATTTGCATTTTCAAGTCATAATTCTCATCAACAGCTTCAATTATTAGTTCGCATTCAACTACGTCAGCAATTTCCACCGTCCATTTAATCCGGCTCAGTATAGATTTCATTTCGCTCTGTGTCATAGACCATCTCGAAATTTCTCTTTCCATACTTACACTTAAATTTTCCTGGGACCTATTTATATGCTCCTCATCCACCTCAACTATTAGAACATCAAGTCCAGCAGATGCTATGGTTTGAGCAATCCCCTGTCCCATTAAACCGCCGCCAATAATAGCTACGTAATCAATCCGCTCTGTTTCATCTACTCTTTGAACACTTCCAAGCAAATCTTCCAATTTTAATTTTTCTTCCGGCATTTTTTTCTCTCTATTTCTTTATTTAATTTTTTCTGTTTGTAAAAATATCTAAATCCGTGTATAGAATCATTGAATAGGACAAATATTATACCACAACTAAAAACCTGTTTAAGGCTATTTTCAAAAATATTGTGCAGTAAAATTACTATAAATAGTAATAATAAAAGCCATATTTGAGAATGGGATTCAACTAATTCACAAGAAACCTCTTTCTACACAGATAATTTCTGTATTCTTGCTGTATGTCTATAAGCATTTAAGCAAATTTAGTTTACTATTTATATTTTTTGACGCGGAGAATTAATTGATTCAAAAAGTCGGACTAAAATAATTGACCTCACAGGATATATTAAAAAGTTTTTTTGGATATAATGAATTCCGTCCGGGACAGGAAGAAATTATCACCTCAATTATGAGCGGGAAAAATGTATTGGCGGTTTTACCAACCGGGGGCGGTAAATCGATTTGTTACCAGATACCGGCTTTAATCTCCAATTCATTCAGTGTGGTTATATCACCGTTAATTGCATTAATGAAAGATCAGGTTGATTCGATTAACGCAAATCAAAAAGTTGCAGCATTTATTAACAGTACTTTAGACTACAGAGAGACCGTTAATATTTTAGGTGAAATTGCAAACGGTAAATTAAAGCTATTATATGTCTCGCCCGAAAAATTAAACAATATTCAATTCTGCGAGTCGATTAAAAACTTAAAACCGGCTTATCTTTTTGTAGATGAAGCTCATTGCATTAGCGAATGGGGTCATAGTTTCAGACCGAGTTACAGAAAAATAAAATCCTTTGCAGATTTAATTGGTTTTAAATCGATCTCTGCTTTTACAGCAACTGCAACTTTAGATGTAAGGGATGACATTATTGCTCAACTTGGAATGAATGAACCTGAAATATTTATTAAGGGATTTGAGAGAGAGAATCTTAGTCTGAATGTAATAAAGACAAAAAACAAAAAAGAAAAGATTTACGACCTAATTAAACAGAATCAATTACCGGGAATAATTTATACAGCCACAAGAAAAGCATCCGAGGAAGTAACTGAATTTCTTAGATTAAAAGGAATAGATGCTGTTTATTATCATGCCGGCATTGCATCCGAACTAAGGAAAATTATTCAGGATGATTTTCAAAAGAACCGTGTAAAATTAATTGTAGCTACAAATGCTTTCGGAATGGGAATTGATAAAAGTGATATTCGAACACTTATCCATTATCAATTACCCGCTAATATAGAGAATTATTACCAGGAGATAGGACGAGCTGGACGCGATGGCTCCGACTCTAATGTTTACCTTCTGTATGATGACAACGATAGAATGATTCAGGAATATTTTATTAATAATTCCTATCCGGCAAGAGAACAAATTGAAATTGTATATAATGCTATTTGCGATTACTCATCAATTGCACTGTGGAACAGTTATATTAAAGAGATTCCACTTGACAACAATTTGAGTTCTTTTCTGGAATCAAAAGGTGTTACAAAAGGACTGATGGATTCATCAATAAAAATTCTTTCCGATTCCGGTTACCTGTTACAGTCGGTAGGTAATAAGAAGCATAGTGTTCAGTCACTTTTCGAACCGAAATATTTACTGAACTATATCAAGAAGTTAGAGAATAACGATGCAAAGGATTTGCTTCTTATTTTGACACGTGAATATGGAAGTACGTTTTTTGCATCGCGAACTTTTTTAGATTTATCGCGCCTCTCAAATTTACTTGATGAAAGTATCGAGAGTATAATCGGGATTTTAACAACATTAAGTTTATCCGGTATTATTAAGTATGATAGTCCTTCTATTTTTCCGGCAGTCAAATTGATTGGAACCAGGATTAAAATTGATGATTTAAAACTGAATTACGAAAGGACAAAAAATCTTGTAGAAAATAGCCGCAAAAAGCTCGAGTTGATGATTCAATTTATTGATACAAACAAATGCAGATTCAAATATATTCTGGAATACTTTGGACAAATAGATGATGATTATAAATGCGGTAAATGTGATATCTGTACCGGTACTTTCTTACACGGTAATCATTCAGAATTTATTGAGCAGCACATAATCGATTTATTGAAAGAATCAAATATCACTTATTCAAAAAGTACAATGATTAGTATTATATCCGGCAAATCAACTGATTACAACCACCTTACTGCTTTCGGATCATGCAAACACTTCTCAAAGAAAGAGATTGAAAATGTTATCACCAAATTAAAAGAAGAGAAAAAAATATTTTCCAAAAAAGGATTAATCGAGTTAGCCGTTATAGAACCTTTTGAAACCGATATTCCGGGTAAATCCAACTTAGACTTTGAGAATGAGCTTCAGTTATTTAACATGTTAAGGCAGATTAGAAAAGAAGCATCATCAAAATATAATCAGCCGGCTCAATTAATCTGTGCAGATGAAATATTACTCAGGATTGTAAATAAAAGACCGGCAACAATATCGGAGCTACTGGAGATTGAAGGATTTAATCAGAGGATGTTTAATAAAATCGGCGAGCAGATCTTAGCGACAATCAAAGAAAGCCAGTCCGATTCCTCTCTTAAAGAAATGATAAGGAGGAAGAAACTACCCGAAAATATTCTGCCTACTCTTGAACTGATTAGGAAGAGATATTCACTTGAAGACATTTGTAAATTAACCAAGCTCTCGGATACACTTTTATCTTTGCAGATAGAATCATTATTAGCCGCGATTCCCGATTTGGAAGTTGATTACCTTTATGATAAAAATCAGTTATCTGAAATAAATTTAAAAATTATTGAAGGAATAACCGATATCAAGAAATTGAAGGAGGCATTAAATAATAAAATTAGTTATTCGTTATTAAGAATTGCACTTGCAAGAAGGAAAACTAATCGATAACCCTGTTAGTCTTTAATTCAATAAGGTATGTATCTGCTTTTCTAAAAAAATTGTTCCACCTTTCGGTATTATTATCCAGACTCAGCAAAAATTCTCTAAATCCCTCTTCAGTAGTATTGTATTTTGCAAAAACTTTATTCTTGTAATATTTTATTGAATCAGGGGCGCTCGAATATTTTTCTTCAACAATAATATTCTCAACGTAAACTTTAATTGCTGTTTCTTCATTTATTTTTTTCTGTGAACAGGCAAAAATTATCAACAGAAAAAAAATAAAGAGTGCAGATTTACTTTTTCTTACTTGCTTCAAATAAAATTTTCTTTTCACGTTCGGTTAAATTTTGATATCCGCTTTGGCTAATTTTATCGAGTATTCTATCAATTTCCTCCTGGGTTACAATTATCTCATCCTTTTTCGAATTATTCATATCGTAGAATTTTGCATCTTCAATTTCATCATCATTCTTTGGTCTTGAAAAACGTGAATTGCGAAATCCTCCGTAAGAATCAAATGATTTTGATTTTTTAAAAGTATTTAGGAATGTTTTAAAACTGAAATTATTTCTCTTATCCAGCAACAGGAAGATAAATCCTGTAAGAGCGCCGCCGATATGAGCTAAGTGTGCAACAACCGAAGGTTCATTTACTGATAGAAATTCGAAAACAACTAAAATTGCGATAAGGTACTTTGCTTTAATCGGAATTAAGAAATAGATAAATATATATCGATCAGGGAAAAACATAGCAAAGGCAATCATAACTCCGAATACAGCACCCGAAGCACCTATTGTATAAGCAAGCGTATCCGATAAAACCGGAGAGAACAGAACATGTAAAAGACCTGCCCCTATTCCGCAGAGGAGATAATAAAGTAAAAATTTTCTGCTTCCCATTATATATTCTATTTCTATTCCAAACATCCAGAGCATAAACATGTTAAAAAGGATATGCATAAAATCCGCATGCATGAATTGATAAGTAATAATTTGCCAAATCTGGAAATTGAATGGTTTACCAAATACATCAAATCCGGTTAGCGGGTTAAGAGCAAAATATTTGTTTAGAAAATACCATCCCGGAACTCCACCAAACATCAAGTTATCGAATATAAGCTGGAGTACAAAAACACCAACATTTATAATTAATAAATTCTTTATTACCGGCGGGAAAAAAGTAAAACCACCAAATCCCGATGGTCTGTAATAATCTCTTGAATCGTAACCCATTAAGTTGCCTGTTGTAGATTGTTGGTTGGAAAATTAAATCATTTTACAATTAATTGAAAGGGATACCTAAAATCGATTAAGATTAAGAGCAGGATCAAGAAAATTTTATTATACGATCCTGCTCAATTTCTTTGGATTTAATTATCGTCGTTCAATGCAGCAACACCGGGCAGAACTTTCCCTTCCAAAAATTCAAGTGATGCACCACCACCTGTAGAAACATGGGATACTTTATCATCAAGACCAGCTTTGCTAATGGCAGCAGCAGAATCACCGCCTCCAATTATTGTAACTGCACCTTTAGAAGTTGCTTCAGCAAGTGCTTGTGCAATTTCATTTGTACCGGCTGCAAAATTATCAAACTCGAATACACCGAGCGGACCGTTCCAGACAATTGTTTTGCTGGATAGTATAACATTTCTAAATTCTTCAATAGTTTTTGGACCGATATCCAGCCCCATTTTATCCGATGGAATTTTATCAGCATCAACTACCGTTGAAGGAGATTCGTTCTTAAATTCTGCGGCAACAACATTATCCTTTGGTAGTAAAACCTTAGCATTGGAATTCTTGAATTTTTCGAGAACTTCTTTTGCAAGATCAAGTTTTTCTGCTTCAAGTAGAGATGTTCCTATTTCGTAACCCATAGCTTTATAAAATGTATAAGCCATTCCGCCGCCAATCAATAAATAATCTACTTTCGGAAGCAGATTTTCAATCACATCAATTTTACCGGAAATTTTTGAGCCGCCTAATATTGCAGTAAAAGGTCTAACAGGATTTGCAACAGCACTGCCAAGATAATCGAGTTCCTTCTGCATCAAATATCCTGATGCACATGTTTTAATAAATTTTGTTACACCTTCTGTAGAAGCATGAGCACGGTGTGCAGATCCGAATGCATCGTTTATATATACATCGCCAAGTTCAGCAAGCTGTTTTGCAAATTCAGGATCGTTCTTTTCTTCCTGAGCATGAAATCTAAGATTTTCAAGAAGAAGAACTTCGCCGTCCTTTAAGGAATTTACAATGGCTTTTACCTGATCACCAATACAATCCGGGGCAAATTTAACATCCATCTGTAATAATTCACCCAATCTAACTGCAACCGGTTTCAAACTGTATTTAGGATTTGGACCACCCTTCGGTCTTCCGAGGTGACTCATTAAAATTGTTCGTCCGCCGTTATCAATAATTTTTTTGATTGTTGGCAGTGCCGATGTAATTCTGATATCATCTGTAATTTTCAGATTTTCATCTAGCGGAACATTAAAATCGACACGTACTAATACTCTTTTACTTTTAAGGTCAACTTTGTCGATACTTAATTTTTTCATTTTATTCCTCCGTAATCATTCAAATATGATATAAAAAAAGACGCAGTCTCAATAAGAATCTGCGTCTTAGCAAATAATCTTGAGAACTACTTAATTATCTTTAATAACAGATCAACAACGCGGCAAGAATATCCCCATTCATTATCATACCAGGAAACTATTTTAAAGAACCTCTTTTCACCCTTTAAATTATTCTGCACTGTTGCCAATGAATCATAAATAGAAGATCTGTCATCATGTATGAAATCTGTTGATACTAATTCTTCATTCGAGTATCCTAAAATTCCTTTCAGGTAAGTTTCAGAAGCTTTTTTCAAAAGGTCATCAATTTCCTGGATGGAAGTGTCTTTAGCTGATCTGAAAGTTAAATCAACAACTGAAACATCTGCAACAGGAATTCTAAATGACATACCAGTTAACTTACCTTTAACTTCCGGCATTACTTCGCCAACTGCTTTTGCAGCACCGGTCGTTGATGGAATAATATTTATTGCAGCGGCTCTTCCGCCTCTCCAATCTTTCTTTGATGGTCCATCAACTGTCTTTTGAGTAGCTGTATAAGCGTGAATTGTTGTCATCAATCCTGTTTCAATACCGATACCTTCTTTAAGCAACACGTAAACAACCGGAGCCAAACAATTGGTTGTACATGATGCATTCGAAATAATATTATGTTTTGCCGGATCGTATTCATTATCATTAACGCCCATTACTATTGTTTTAACATCACCTTTGCCCGGAGCTGTAAGTAATACTTTCTTAGCACCTGCTGTTAAATGTCCTTTTGCTTTTTCACTATCGTTAAATAATCCTGTAGCTTCAATTACAATATCAACACCTAATTCTTTCCATGGTAATTGTGAAGGATCTTTTTGTGCGAGTACACATTTAATCTTTTTACCATTTACAATCAATACATCGTCGGCTTCAAGAGAAGGATTACTCTTTTCACTTCCGATTGTTCCATTAAATTTTCCATGAACTGAATCATATTTTAACTGATAAGCAAAATACTTAGCGTCTGTACTTACATCAACAACTGCAACAACGTCAACTTCCTTTCCAAAGTGACCTTTATTAACGAGAGCGCTGAAAACTAATCTGCCTATTCTACCAAATCCGTTGATTCCTACTTTTACTGCCATTTCTTTTTCCTCCAATTCTATTTTATTGAGAATTCTGTCCGCAAATATAAAAATTCGACCATGAAGTATCAATTTGAAATGATTGAGTGTTATAAAAAATTAAACCATTGTCCCTTTAATTGGAAAAGTTTATCTTGCATTAGAACATTCCTTTATTTTATTAAGAGAAAATTTATTAGAGGTTAAGATGCCCTCATCAGAATTTTTGGCTTATGTTCCAATTTTTTCTAATATACCTATGGAAACAATCGAGAGGATTGAAAAGATAGGAACAAGAAAAAATTATCTTAAGAATGATGTAATACTCATGGAAGATGAAGTCGGTACTGCACTTTTTGTTATTGTTACAGGTAAAGTTAAAGTTGCAAGAACAAGCGGGGATGGCAGAGAAGTTATTTTAACAATTTTATCCGAGAGCGATTTTTTCGGCGAGATGGCTATTCTTGATGGTCAAACCCGATCGGCTACTGTTGTTGCTACTGAAGATACAGAGTTATTCCTAATTCAGCGTAACGATTTTATAAATCTTCTTAAGGAATATCCGGAAGTTGCAATTTCATTACTGCAAGAGCTTACAAAAAGATTGCGTTCTGCCGATGCAAAAATTAAAGCCCTTTCTCTTAAGGATGCCGAAGGTAAAGTTGCAACCGTTCTTCTTCAATTAGCTGATGATGTAGGCAGAATTAAACAGGGTAAAGTTGAAATTGAAAAACTTCCCCTTCAACAGGATTTAGCTAATATGGCGGGAACTTCTAGGGAAACTATTTCAAGAACCATCCACTCATTTGCTAAAAAAGGATTGGTTGAACTGGACGGCAACAAACTTAGAATAACCGATTACGAAAAATTCAAGGAATTATTCAGCTGATTATGTCGATGAAAATTGATCTCCATATGCACACTACTTATTCGGATGGTGCATTCTCCCCTACCGAGTTAGTACTAAAAGCAAAAGAAGTGGGACTTGATGTAATAAGTATTACCGATCATGATAGTGTAAACGGGCTTAAGGAAGCGATGGCAGTTGGCAAAGAAATTGGCATCGAGGTTATTCCCGGACTTGAAATTAGCACTGACCTTGACGAAAAAGAGATTCATCTGCTTGCCTATTTTATTGATATTGACAACGATGAGTTACAGAAGTATTTAAGCTTTTTCAGAGATGAAAGACTTTACCGTGCAAAAAGGATTGTTCAAAAATTACGCAACCTTGGTTTTTCAATTACTATTGATGATGTAATTGACCATGCTCAAAACTCCGCGATAGGACGACCGCATATTGCTTATGCAATGGTTAACTTGGGATTAATAAACAATTATTATGAAGCGTTTGAAAAATATATTGGCGATTATGGCCCTGCATTTGAACGCAAAATTCATGTATCTCCTCAGAGTGCAACAAAACTGATAAGTGATGCTGGCGGACTCTCATTTATTGCTCATCCGGGTTATATGAAAGAATCAATTCTAACCGATTTGATAAAAGCCGGTATTGATGGTATCGAAGTAATTCACCCGGGTCATTCCGAAAATCAAATTAATTTTTACAGGGGAATTGTAAACCAGTACTGTTTACTTGAAGCCGGCGGTTCAGATTTCCACGGCGGTAAAAAGGAAGACGGCAATAGTTTAGGTAAATATTTAATCTCACCAAATAACCTCGAAGCAATGAGAAACATGCTTCATAAGAATAGCGCATGAATTAAAATTCTACCTTTTTTTTATTTCGTTAATTATTACACTTTTAGTTCAAAAAGAAAATACTAAATTTGCCTAACTACTTTATTAAATAACCTAAAATTTGCGGGGAAATAATGAGTAAGTTGAAGCTGGTAATCTTATTTGTTTTATTCTACACATCTGCCAAATTTCAGAATATTGGCGATTGGAAAATTCATGCTAATATGAAGGATATTAAGAAAGCAATTACTACTACAAACGGAGTCTGGACTGTTTCTAATGGTGGTGCTTTCAGACTTAATCCATCTGCCGATACTTCATTTTTCGTTTTGAATAAAGCCAATGGATTAATTACACAGACATTAACTGCAATTGGTGTAGATAAACAGAATAAAATTTGGTTCGGATCCCAGGAAGGTTATATAATTGTATATAATCAGTCCAGCAATTCCATCTCTAATATCCTGGATATATATAAGTCCAGTAAACTCCGTAAGAAAATTAACGACTTCTATTTTTCCAATGATACTGCTTTCGTTTCTACTGATTTCGGGTTAACATTAATCAATACTAACAATCTTACTTTTTACGATACATTTTTGAAACTCGGTTCATTTCCAACAGAATCAAGAGTTCTCAATACTTTTAGATCGGGATTAGTTTACTCAATTACGGAAAATGGAGTTGCAATCCAGAAACCGGGTTCAACTAATTTATCCGCGCCCGAATCCTGGAATTCATATTCATTCTCATCGAACATTTCTGTTTTAACTGCATCAAAGATTCTTTTGTATAACAATCAAATTGTTTTAGGTACAAATGATGGTATTTATCGATTCCAGAATAATTCATGGCAACCTTTCATTCTTCAAGGAAATATTATAAAAGACATTTCTATATCAGGAACTTCGCTTTTGGCAATTACTGATAAAAAATTAATCGAATACAATGGCTCGCAGACAAATCAATTATTCGAGAACCAATCTATATCATTAACATCAATTTCTGTTACAGAAAATAAAGTTTATTACATTTCCTCCAACAACGGATTGATAGAAATAAAAAACAACGTTACCAAATATTTAGCGCCTCAAGGTCCCTTCAGTAACTTGTTTATGAATCTTTCTGTTGCCGGTAACAGTAATTTATATGTCGGAACAGGAAAGGACCTGTTTGGAATTGGATTTCTTGAATTTGATAGGAAGAGCTGGAAAAGATATAGTAGAGAAAGCTCTCCACAATTACCTTCTAATGCATATCATAATGTCTTTGCGGCAGATGACAATTCTGTATATTTATCAAACTGGGGTTATGGTTTTGCAATTTTTAAGAACGGACAATTAGAAGTTTATACTGCCAGCAACAGCGAATTGGTTGGAATACCCATTAACAATAATTTCTTAGCTATCGCCGATATTAAAGTTGACTCAAAGAAAAATATATGGATTGCAAATCATCAATCGGCAGCACGTAAACAATTAAGTGTCCTTACACCAGATAAAAAGTGGTATCATTTTTCTATGACAAATCCTTACCTATCCGAATTTGATGTTCTGGATAAAATGGTTATCGATCAGAATGGCACAAAGTGGTTTGTTGTAATGGAAGGTAACCGGGGTCTCTATTATTATAATGAAAAAGAAACTTATACCAATCTAAACGATGACACACAAGGAGGTATAAGACAGAGTGACGGACTCTTTAGCGATGTACTTACTTCACTGGCAATTGATAAGAGAGGTTATCTCTGGATTGGTACGAGCGCCGGAATAAATGTTATAACAGATCCTTCAAAGCCGCTTTCAACATTAAGAAGTAATTTTGCACCTTCGCTTAAGAACCAGAGTGTTACATGTATTGCAATTGATGCGCTCGATCAGAAATGGATCGGTACCAAACAAGGTGTTGCAGTAATATCGAGTGATGGTATAACACTACTCGCTTTTTACGATTCTAAAAATAGTCCCATTCCCAACGATGAAATTAGAAGTATAGCCGTTGATGAGAAACTCGGTAAGGTTTATATTGGCACAGACTATGGTTTAGCAGAACTTCAAACATATTCAATGAAACCGGTAGAAAGTTTTAATGAATTGTTTGTTTATCCCAACCCTATTGTAATTACTGGAAATGAAGAAAACCAGATAACTATTGACGGATTAATAAAAAATAGCCGGATTAAGGTTTTTGATATTTCTGGTAATTTAATTCGCGATTTTATTTCTCCCGGTGGAAAAATTGCTTTCTGGGATCTTAAAGATTTGAACGGTAGATATGTATCATCAGGGGTCTACGTTATTGTTGCCTATGATGAAGAGGCAAATAATGTTGCAACATCCAAAGTTGCTGTAATAAGAAAGTAAATTATTTCTTTATATGATCGACATTAAAAATTTATCAATACAATTTACCGGCGAAAACTTATTTGAGAATGTAAATATTAAGCTGCACCGTAACGATAAAATTGCACTTGTCGGTTCAAATGGTAAAGGTAAATCTACTTTTCTAAAATTATTAGTCGATTTAGAACGACCCGAAGAAGGTCAAATAATTAAACAGAAGGGATTAAGAATCGGCTACCTTCCACAGGAAATTATAGGCTTTAAAGGTAAATCCGTTTTAGAAGAAGTAAAATCTGCAATACCCGAAGTTGAATCTCTAATCGAAAGAGAAAATGAAATTATTCACCAGTTGAATTCTCCTTTACTTGATCATGAAGATAGAGAGGAATTATTAAACGCATTAGGTTCACTTCACCATAGAAAAGATGAACTCGATTTTTACAGCGTTGAATCTCGAATTGAAAAAGTTTGCAACGGATTAGGATTTAAAGAAAGGGATTTGTTGAGAAAGACCGAGGAGTTCTCTGGCGGATGGCAGATGAGAATGCAGCTTGCTAAAATCCTTCTCGCAGAAAACGATCTCCTTTTATTAGATGAACCGACAAATCACCTTGATATTGAAACATTGCAATGGCTGATTGAATTTCTACAAAGCTGGAACAGTTCAATAATTGTTGTATCCCACGACCGCCACTTTGTAAATAGTGTTACCAGTAAAACGCTCGAGATATTCAATAACCAGATTAATTTTTTCCCCGGTAATTACGAGCACTATTTAAATTTTAAAACCGAACGCGACATTCAGTTAAAAGAGCTTCAAAAAAATCAGGAAAAAAAGATTAAGGAAACGGAAAAATTTATTGAACGGTTCCGTTATAAAAATACCAAGGCTAAGCAAGTTCAGAGTCGTATTAAGATGCTTGAGAAGATGGATACAGTTCAACTTATTGAACAGGAAAAACAGATTGAAATAGAATTTCCTGATCCTCCCAAAAGCGGTATTGTCCCTATCGAATTAAGAAATATTTCAAAATTTTATGGTGAACTTGAAGTATTCAGCAATATCAACCTGTCTATTGAACGCGGAGAAAAGATTGCTATTGTTGGTGCGAACGGAACTGGTAAAACTACTCTCGCCAAGATTATCGGTTCTAAAATTCAACCAACTTCTGGTGAGGTTGTTTATGGTAATAACACAATAATTTCTTATTACGAACAAGAGATTGCCGATTCGTTAAATCCCGAAAATGATTTAATTGATACACTCGAAGAGATTAATGAAGAGCTTTCTGCCGGACAGATAAGAAAAATATTAGGTTCATTTCTATTTTCTGGAGATGATGTATTCAAAAAAGTAAAGGTCTTATCCGGTGGCGAAAAGAGCCGGCTCGCTCTTGCAAGGTTACTCCTAACCAAAAGTAATCTTGTTATTCTCGACGAGCCGACAAATCATCTCGACTTTTCTTCCAAGGAGATATTACAGAAAGCTCTTATCGGATTTCAAGGAACGATGTTAATTGTATCGCACGATATTGATTTTATTAAACCGATTGCAAGCAAAGTCTTAGAAATAAAGGATGGCGGAATAACAATCTACTATGGCGGTATTGATTATTACTTTTTCAAAAAGACTCAGATTCAGGAAGAAAAATACACAGATAAAAAAACAAGTAATAATAAGTTTACCCGAAAAGATCAGAAGAGAATTGAAGCTGAAATAAGACAGCAGAAATTCACGCTTACCAGAGATCTTCGTAGCCAGCTTGAAAAATGCGAAAAGGAAATTTCAATTCTGGAAGAACTGAGAATTAATCTTGAAAAAGAATTATCCGATCCTTCAATTTTCGGCAATCCCGTTTTATCAAAAAGTAAAAATATTGATTACGATAGGACAAAGTATTTACTGGAAGAAGAATACAACAGGTGGACAGAAATAAGCAACGAATTAGAAAAAATTGAACTGAGTTTCTTTAGTAAGACAGAATAATTACTTGGATAAAAATTCCTCTACAAGTGCAATTCCACCGTACAGTGCGGCATCATCACCAAGTTTTGTTTTGTAAATTTTCAATACTCTGCCGGGTTCTGGCAAGACAGATTTTTTAAATTCTTTACGAACCTTAGGAATCATAAAATCACCAATCGCTTCAACAACTCCACCTCCTAAAACAATTGTATCCAGATTCAATAAAGTAGTTAAACTTCCCATTACAGTTCCAATAGTTGCTGCTGCTTTGTTAACATGCTTAATAGCGAGTGAATCCCCTTTATTTATTGCATAAGCCAGACCTTTACTTTTTAACATTTTACCGGGTGATTTATATTCTTTAAGCAGACTTTTCTTCCCTTTATTTAATTCTCTTTTAATATCTCTAACTATTGCAGTTCTGCTTGCCAGAGATTCAAATGTGTTGTTTTTATCTTTGCTTAATAAATTTCCTTTACTATTCACTTTCATATGCCCTATTTCTCCGGCAAAAAAAGATGAACCGCGGTATAACTTCCCTTCGAAGAAAAGCGCTCCACCTATTCCTGTCCCAACAAATACTACCATCATGTTATTACTTTCTTTATCAAACTCGAATTTCTTAATTCCCAATCCGGCAAGGTTAACGTCATTTTCAATAAGAAGCGGAATAGAAAAGTATTTAAGAAGAGCTTCCTTTATGTTAAAGTTTTTTATACCAAGATTAGGTGCATTGGCAATTAATCCCGAATAAGGATCAACCGTTCCCGGAACTCCCAGACAAATTGCTTTAATTTCTCTTTCAGATACTTCATTATCACTCATAATTTTTTTCACTGATTCAACAATACCGGTGATCATCCCTTCCTTTCCGTTTATTATATCTGTTGGAATTTTTTCCTTACATATTATTTTATGATTGGAATCGATTAATGCAGAAAGGATCTTTGTCCCTCCAAGATCGATAGAAATGATATAGCTCTTTGTCATCTTATCTCCATTACCGGTAATTATTTTTTTCACCGGATTATACTCATTAAAAAATTTATTAAATTCACAATGCGGTTTAATTAATAACAGGACTTTTCTTCATTCACTATCTAAAAATAATAGATTTATAATAATATCGGGAGCATAAATGTACTTAAATTTTTCAGATATCCCCGGGCACCAGAACTTATTTCTCGATTACCTAAGTGAATTTGAAAATGTTGGAAAATTTTATAAATGGAACTTCAGAGATCAGGAAAAATACCAGGAGCTTTTTAGGAATTTAACAAACTTTGAAAGACCACACCGGAATGAGTTATCAGAAGCTATTAAGCTTCAATACTCAGATGTAAAAACCTCCAAGCAGACTCAGGCCAACATAGAATCTTTAAAATCACCCAATACAATTGCAATTGTTACAGGTCAACAGCTTGGATTGTTCGGAGGACCATTATATACAATATACAAATCAATCACAGCTATAAAACTTGCTTCTTATTTGAAGGATAAATTTGAGGGATTTCATTTTGTTCCGGTTTTCTGGCTTGAAGGCGATGATCACGATTTTGAGGAAGTACGTTCAATAAATCTTATTAACGATAAGAATCAGATTATCAATGTTAAATATGAAGATGGTGAAATAGAAGAGATTAACCGCGGCAATATCGGTAATCTTATGTTCAATAATAATATTGAACAATTATTTTCGCTTCTCTCTGTTGAGTTAAGAGAAACTGAATTTAAAAGCCAGTTATTGGAATTATTGCAAAACTTCTACCAGCCGGGGAAATCATTTCTTGAATCATTCAGAGAGTTGATGATAAAATTATTCGATGAATATGGCTTAATTATATTTAACCCGATTGACCCGGGTGTAAAAAGATTACTGACCCCTATATTTTCAAAAGAAATTACAAGCTACAGAGACCACACCGGAATTCTTGTTGAACGAAGCGCAGAATTGGAAGAATTATATCATGCTCAGGTTAAAGTAAAAGCAATTAACTTATTTTACATTGACGAGAATGAACGACTGCTTATTGAACCGGTGGATAATGATTTCCGGCTTAAAGGTAAAAGAAAAAGATTCACTCTTGATGAACTGATTTCAGCCATCAACAATTCACCTGAAAAATTCAGTCCCAATGTTCTGCTGCGCCCAATTTGCCAGGATTATTTATTCCCGACAGGTTTTTATGTCGGCGGACCATCGGAAGTAAGTTATTTTGCACAGGTAACTCCACTATACAATTTATATGGACTTGTTGAACCTGTAATTTATCCGCGATCTTCAGCAACGATACTGGAAAAAGGTGCACAGGCAATCCTGGATAAATATAAATTAAATTTCCCGGATGTATTTTTAACCGAGGATCAACTCTTTACAAAAGTAATTATGGCCGATTCTGGTTCTGACCTAAATAATATTTTTAATGAAGCGATTAACAATATCCGGACTGCATTAGCGCCCATTAACGAAAAATTAAATGGAATAGATAAAACACTAACTGATCTTACCGGTAAATCCAGAGAGAGAATTGAGCAGATAATTGATTTTTTGAAATCCAAAGCGATTGAAGCAGAAAAACGAAAGCATGAAGCAACAACAAGACAACTTGGCAAGGTTAGAAATGTTCTTTACCCAAACGATGGATTACAGGAGCGGGAAATAAATTTTATCTACTTTGCAAATAAATACGGCATGGATATTATTAAGTGGATTTACAGCGAGCTGGTTATTAATAAGTTTGAACACCAGATACTTGAGCTTTAGCTGAGCTGTTTAATTTGTTCTAAAAAATCGGGATTGGAAACTGCAACCGACTCAAACTGATTAACCGCCGCACCGTTCTTCAATTGCATCGATAATACGGCAAACGCCATTGCTATCCGGTGATCACCAAAACTTTCAAATAATATATCGGTTTCATTCTGGATATTACCATTAAGTTCAAAGCCATCATCTTCTTCAACAACATCCAATCCTAATAGTTTGTAATTGTAACACAAAGATTTTATACGGTCGGATTCTTTTATTCTTAATTCCTTAGCGTGATTAATTTTGAAATTACCTTCTGCAAAAAGACCGGCTACGGATAATATCGGCACCTCATCAATTATATTTGGAATTATGTCTACCGGGATATCAATATTTTTTAATCTACTCGATTTAACTTTTATATCGCCGCAGATTTCTCCATTCACAATTACCTCATTTTCTATCTCAATAGATCCGCCCATTGATGATAACAAATTAATAATACCTGTCCGCGTTGGGTTCAATGAAACATTTTTTATTATTAACTCAGAATCTTTTGCCAGCAATGTTAAAACAATAAAGAAGGATGCGGTAGAAATATCAGCGGGTATAGTCATTTCAAATGGTTCAGGATAATTCCTTTTTGAAACAACAATTCTGGTAATATTATTCTGCACTTCGGTTTTTATTCCCAACATTCTTTCGCTATGGTCGCGTGTCTTAGTAGTTTCATTAATAATAGTTTCTCCATCCAGATGGATAGCAGCAAGAATAATAGCACTTTTTACCTGGGCACTGGCAACTTTCATTTTATATTCAATTGGATGCAGATTTTTGGTAGGATTAATAATCAAAGGTAAAGTGCCAAGTTCCGATGCATTGATACCGGCTCCCATCAATCTGAGCGGTTCAACGACACGCAGCATCGGTCGGATGGATAATGATTCATCACCGGTGATAACCGAATTAAAATTTTGTGCACTTAGTATTCCGCTTAAAAGCCGGGCTGTGGTACCCGAATTACCAGCATATAATTCCGATTCTGGAACTCTCAAACTATTAAAACCATTTCCGGTAATTTTTATTTTTTCTCCACCTACATCTATTCTAATTCCAAGTTGAGAAAAAATATTCATTGTTGATTTTACATCTTCGGAATTAGAACAATTTTGAATAACCGATTCCCCTTTTGCCAGAGATGCAAACATCACAGCGCGGTGCGAAATTGATTTATCGCCCGGTAAGTTTAATATCCCGTTTATATTTTCAATTTTTTCGAATTGCTGTATCATTTACGACACCATTTATCTATTAACTTATCAAGTTCAACCGGTGTGAGGTCCGGTTTATCATACATGTTTTTAATTTCCCTCTGGCGCAATGCTTCGAATAATGAAACTGCTGTTGCAACAGAGGCATTCAGACTTTGAACCATACCTTTCATCGGGATGCAAAAAATCCCATCAGATTTGTCTTTCATTTCATCGGAAACGCCACGGTGTTCATTACCAATAACTATTGCAACTTTACCGGTAAGATCAAGCTGATATAAACTTTTTGCATCAGGATCTAAAAAGCTTGAGTAGATTGTAAATCCATCTTTTTTTAATGATGAGACGCATTCATCAACAGACTTAAATTTTTCTATTTCCATCCATTTACTTGCCGAAGCAGATGAGATTCTACTTAGTTTTGGGCAGCTCTCAATTGTATAGAGTAAATATACTTTTAATATTCCTACTGCATCGCAAGACCGGATTATTGCGCTGACATTATGCGAATCGTGGACATTCTCAAGTACGATAGTAAGAGAAATCTGGCGTGCACTTGCTGCTTTAGTAATCTTCTGTAGTCTTTTCTCGGTCAGAAATTTGCGCATTTCACTTATCAAAAATAATCTTATATACTTTTCTTAAACCTTCTTTACGTGCAAGATCAACTTTTATTTTGAAGTTCATATCGACCTGAATGTAAAAGCGGAAAAGTTCTAGTGTTTTTGTGATTGCTTCATCTTCGTTATGTGCCCAGCTTTCGCAACCTTTAATAGATGGTATTTCAGTTGAATAGCCGTCATCGGAATGTTGAACGATTAAATCGAGAACCACTAATAGCCACCTGCTGCTGATTTTTCTCCCTTAACAATTTTAACACTTGCACTGGCACCAATTCTATCGGCTCCGCTTTCAATCATTAATTTAGCATCTTCTGCAGTTCTAATTCCGCCAGATGCTTTAACACCAACTGCGGTACCAACAACATATCTCATTAATGCAATATCCCCGGCCGTAGCACCACCTTTACTAAATCCTGTAGATGTTTTAACAAAATCTGCTTTGGCTTCTTTACTAAGCAAACATGCTTTAATTTTTTCTTCGTCGGTTAATAAAGCAGTTTCTAATATTACCTTGCAAACAGCATTATGTCTTTTAGCAGAAAGCACAACCTGGTTGATATCATGGAAAACATATTCGTAATTTTTTTGTTTAAGCATACCAATATTAATAACCATATCAATTTCCTGGGCACCGCTATTCAATGCCTGTTCAGCTTCGGCTTTTTTTATCTCGGTTGTAGTTGCACCAAGAGGAAACCCAATTACTGTACAAACCTTAACCGTACTTCCTCTTAACAAGTCTTTGCAAAGAGGAACGTAGCACGGATTAATACAGACTGAAACAAAATTATACGTCCGTGCTTCTTCACATAGTTTCTTAATTTCATCGGGAGTAGCTTCGGGTTTAAGGAGCGTATGGTCAATCATTCTTGCAACATTAGTATCAACAAGCTCGTTACCAACCCCTAATCCCGCGGCAATTCTATCTGCCCCATTACTAATTATATTTTTTACGGCAGTCGGTTGATCAACGACATTTCGCTCCCAGCCGATACATGAACCCGTTGTGCAGTAAAAATCCTGTAAAGATTTTTCGATAAAAACCTGACTTACAACCTTATCAATAACTGATGAGTCCATATTAATCCCCTGATTGAAAATTTAGATATGCGTGATATGTATTTTTTAATAACATCGCAATTGTCATTGGTCCAACTCCACCGGGTACAGGTGTAATATAAGAAGCAATCTTTTCAACACTTATAAAATCTACATCGCCCACAATTCTATAACCTTTAGATGTAGACGAATCTTCAATTCTGTTAATTCCAACATCAATTACAACTGCTCCTTCCTTTACCATACTGCTTGTAACAAAGTTAGCTTTACCGATTGCTGCGATTAAAATGTCTGCGCTTTTTGTAAACTGAGTAAGATCCTTAGCAGCACTATGACAAACAGTAACAATTGAATTTGCACCTTCTTTTTTCTGAACAAGCATATTAGCAACTGGTTTACCTACAATATTACTTCTACCAACAACCACAACATGTTTTCCGGAAGTTGGAATCTGATATCTCCTTAATAATTCTAAAATACCATATGGAGTGCACGGATAAAATGTAGAATAACCTGTTACAAGTTTACCCACATTAACAGGATGGAATCCATCAACATCTTTTTTAGGGTCAATTGATTCGATAATTTTTTGTTCGTTAATATGCCCGGGTAACGGTAGCTGGACTAATATTCCTTGATAATTACTATCAAGATTATATTGTTCTATTAAATCCAGTAATTCCTTCTCACTTATACCGGATGAAAGTTTTTCAATTTTAGAAAGCATCCCTATTTCAATACACGATTTACTTTTTGAAGTTACATAAGAAAGTGATGCCGGATTTTCACCAACTAAAATTGTGACCAATCCCGGAACAGGTTTACCATCTTTATTTAATGAACCGATTTTCTCTTTTAATTCTTCTTTAATTGCTTGTGCAGTTATTTTACCATCAATTAAAATTGCCATAAGATTTTATCTAATTTTGATCAACAATTGCTTCTATTTTTTTATCAAACTCGGGCAAAAATATCCTTTCCACTTCAACAGCTTTTCCGGTATCGGTATCAACTTTAACAAACAATCCGCATAGATGAACATTATCTGTTGCAGTTTGATATTTTTGAGGCGTCTGGTATAAGAACCGGTTAATTGCCGCATCTGTTTTCATACCGATTACAGAATCATAAGGTCCTGTCATGCCGCAATCTGTGATGTATGCAGTACCATTAGGAAAAATTCTTTCATCAGAGGTCTGAACATGTGTATGTGTTCCTACAACTGCAGAAACTTTTCCATCGAGGTAATTAGCCAGAGCAAGCTTTTCTGCTGTAGCTTCAGCATGAAAATCAATAAATATTACTTTTGTCTCCTGCTTCAATTTAGGTAGAACCCAATCTGCAGATCGGAACGGGCAGTCGATTGGAGCCATGTATGCCCTCCCCTGTAAGTTAAGAACAGCAACTTTCCCTTTTGGACTATCAACAAAGTAATATCCATTACCGATCGTTCCTTTAGGATAATTCAAGGGACGGATTACACGAGGTTCTCTCTTCAAATATTCCTGTGATTGATGTTTATCCCATGTATGATTTCCGCCGGTAATTGCATTAACCCCAAGGTCGAACAACTGCTTTGCTTCCTTTTCGGTGCATCCTTTTCCATCGGATAGATTTTCACCGTTCACAATAGTAACATCAACCCTGTATTTTTTTTGCAGACCGGGGAGCCACATTTGTACAATGTTTAATCCCGGCTGTCCTATAATGTCGCCAATAAAAAGTAAATTTATATTCATTTCGAATTCTCTTTAATTGAAATATATTGAAAATAGCCCGAATAATGAAACTAACGACGATATATCTTAAAGTTTAGTGAGTAAATATCATTATAATTTTATGTGATTATTTCATTTTAGTTAAATTTGCTGCATGAAAAAGAGCTCATCTACAAACGGAAAAATTTTAAAAGAACTTCCTTTTGAAGAAGCAGAATTTTGTGTTTTCGATTTTGAAACTACCGGAACATCCGCAAGATTAGAAAAAGTTATTGAGATAGGAATTACAAAAATAAAAAAAGGGAAAATTGTCGATACATTTCAGTCATATATTAACCCGGGCAGATTTGTTCCTTACAATATCACCTTATTAACCGGCATAACAAACGAAGATGTAAAGGACGCTCCATATTTTGAGGAAGTAATAAATGATATAAAAGATTTTATAAGTAGTTCTGTTCTGGTTGCTCATAATCTTAGTTTCGACTACTCGTTTTTAAAGAATGAATGTGAACAGGCAAGAATTGAATTACCAGGTAACTCAGCTATCTGCACATTAAAAATTGCAAAGAGGATTTTTCCACATCTGCCAAGTAGATCGTTAGGCAATTTATCAAAGTCATTAAAAATCCGGCATAGGAATGTTCATCGAGGACTTGGCGATGCAACAGCAACAGCAAAAATTCTATTAAAGATGTTTAAGATTTTACGGGATGAATATAACATAGATACTTTAAGCGATCTTATTCACTTCCAGAATATACCTTCCGGTGCACCGTTTAAGATGATTAAGAAAAAATTAGCCGATGATTATTCCTCTGTACCCGACGACCCGGGTATTTACTTTTTTAGAGACTCTAAAGGAGATGTCATTTATATCGGAAAAGCAAAATCTCTTAAGCAAAGGGTCAGTAATTATTTTACAAGTAACTCACCCAGAAAGACAAAAAAGATTATTCAGAAAGCGCAAAGGTTAGAATACTATGTAACAAATACCGAGCTTACCGCACTTCTTGCAGAAGCAGAATTGATTAAAAGTACTGATCCAAAGTATAACACATTATTAAAGAGGTATTCGAACAATTATTTTATAATGGTAAATTACTCAAAATCCTTCCCTACAATTGAAAGAGTGACGTCATTCGATTTTAATGGTAATGATTATTACGGACCATATCCAAACCGCGATACTACTTTAGCAATAAAGGAAATTATCGACAAAACTTTTGAAATACGTGAATGCAATGAACGGGAATTCCTGAAAAGGCGGAAATGTTATCTTGCAGATATTGAAAGATGTCTTGCACCTTGTATCGATTCATCTATTAAGGAACAGTACCGGGAAGAATTATTAAAGGTTCATAATTTCCTTAGTGGATTTAACCAATCTGCAGTCGATCGTTTACTAAATAAAATGAAATTTCTTAGTGAACATCAAAAATATGAAGAAGCAGCACAAACAAGAGACCTGATAAACTCGGTTCTAAAACAGTTAAATAAAGCATCAATACTATCAGAACCAATTAATAAAGCCAACGTTCTTATCGAGGTATCCGGCGTTAAAGACAATGATTACCTGATTTTACTGGAAGGTAAAATGTTCATTAAAAATTATCTTAATGATAAATGGAAAGACTTTGACGAAGCCCTAGAGAATTATTTTAATGGTACAATCCAGATTTTTAAAGAGTTAACTGAAAAGGATCTTGAGAGATTAAAGATTGCACTTTCCTGGCTTGCTAAGAATAAAAATAAAATTAAAGTACATTACTTAAAGAATTACAGTTCGATTGAAGAACTAGCAAAGGATTTTATTTTTGTTAACAAAGCAAAGAGAGAATATTTAGCGTTGGATTAAAGTATTAAGTCCCGATGAATTTGAGAAGGAAAAATCGAATAATATAACCGGTTACAAAAACCAGACTTAGATATAACAATATAGCTTTGAGAGACTCTGTAGTAAAAATAATAGTAGATAAAAATCCACGCCAACCGCACTCTTTGCATCTATAAAGTCTATAGAAAGTAATCTTTTTTAGAATCTGTTCTCTCATATTTTTAGCACGAGAATGATGAAGAACACCTACACCTTTGCATACAGGACAACGGTTAAATTGAGGATTGCGGTAAATAAAAATTCTTGGTGTTTTCATTCCATTACCACTTTTAAATACTAATAGAATACTTATAATGATTTTTTGAAAAATCCATTGTAAGTATTAGAATTTGCTAATATACTCATAGCAGTTTTAAACTGGGTATCACTTTTAAGCGATTCAACAATTCTTCCAGTTCTGCCATCGGTTCTTGCAGCCAATTCCTCTTTTATCGATGCAATTATATCCTCCTTATACTTTTCCATTTCTCTCGAATGACTTTCATCAATTTGAGCTTTTGATTTTTCAAGAAGTTCTAAAAATGCACCGTTCAAATTTTCCTGAACTGCCGCGGCTTTTAACTGCTCAATTAACCTTTCAGCCGGTGAAGTAAATTCAAATTTTTGTTTCTTAATATAGGATTGGAATTCTTTTAGTAATTGTTCAGAAGTTAGTTTATTAAAATCCACATTTGATCTATCGTTATAAAAATAAGTAGCAAACCCGAAGAACATTCCATCAGCTAAAAGTCTTTGTACCAGATGAGATTTAGATTTATTGACGATAAAAGAATCGGGTTTGATACCGCCGGCTGAAAAAACTTTACGATTCAAATCAGTTCTAAATTCCATTTCGTCATTTTTTTTATTCAATTCAAAAACTCTATTTCTTTCAGAGTAATTGATTTTCTGAATCGATCTGCCGCTCGGTGTAAAATATTTTGCAGTGGTAATTTTCAAAGATGTGTTATAAGAAAGCGGAATTAAAGTCTGAACCAATCCTTTACCGAATGAATTAGTTCCTATAATAACTCCTCTATCGTGATCCTGAATTGCACCGGCAACAATTTCCGATGCAGAAGCCGAACCTTCATCAATTAAAACAACCAATGGAATTTTACCTGCAACCGGTTCTTCGGCGGCATAATATTTTTTTGTATCGAGCGAATCACGCCCTTTAACCGATACTATTAACTGACCTTTTGCCAGGAATTTTTCACTTACATCTACAGCAGCATCTAATAAACCGCCGGGGTTTCCTCTTAAGTCTAATACAATCGATTCAACATTTCTTTTTTCTTTCAATTCAATCAACGCTTTTTTTACTTCATCACCTGCACTTCTTGAAAACCCGCTCAACTTAAGATATGCATTACTGCTATTTGAAGGATAGAATCCATAGTACGAAAGATTTTTAACCTCTATCTCTTCTCTTATTAAATTGAATATAATCGGTTCTTCATTACCTTCGCGCATAATAGTAATTTTAACAGCTGTTCCCGGATCCCCTTTCAAAAATTCACTAAGGTTATCGTAGTTTTCTTTTGTTACATTAGTTTCATCAATCTTGGTAATAATATCGCCAATTCTTATTCCCTGTCTATAGGCAGAATAACCTTCAATTAAATCCACAACAGTAATGCTCTCATTGCGCAGACCAACTGTAGCACCAATACCACCATACTTTCCCTTTGTAATTACATCAATATCTTTTTGATTATTACTATCTAAAAAGTTAGTGTAGGGATCGAGTGATTGAAGCATTCCGTTTATACCGGCTAACATAAATTCTTCCGGATTAAGAGGATCTACATAATTAAGCGTAACCTCTTTATATACCCGGCCAAAAATGTCAATGCTTTTATTTATTTCGAAATAAATGTCTGTATCTTTTGTTATAAATCCGGAGAATAAAAGAATACCGGCAATTGAGAGTATAATATTTCTTCTTGTAATCATAACTTCTCTTTCAACTACATTCTTAATTTAATTTCTGATACTATTTGTTCATGTAATTTAGGGATCGGCAATAAACCGTCTAAAACTACAAAACGTTTTTCCTTTGACGATAATTCAATATATCCATTTCTTACTCTATCGTAAAAATCAACTTTAGAAGATTCAATACGGTCCAGTTCAACTTTTTTTACTTTCGACATTCTTCGAACTACTTCATCAACAGGTATATCAATAAAAAATGTGATCGTAGGGACTGCATTTTTAATTGCAAATTTTTGTAATTCTTTTACAAATTCAAGTGATAATCCCCTACCATAACTTTGATAGGCAATAGAAGAATCATGAAACCGGTCCGATAGTACATAAACATTTTTTTCCAGAGCCGGGATAATAGTTTGATTAACCAATTGAGCTCTGCTTGCTGCAAATAAAAGAGCTTCGGTTTCATATTTCATTTCAGAATTCTTTTTATCAAGCAAAATATCCCGTATTTTTTCTGAAATAGGAGTCCCGCCCGGTTCTCGTATTATAATTACTTTCTTTCCTTCATCTAATAAATATTTTTCCAAAAGTTGAACTTGAGTGGATTTACCGCAGAAATCAAGTCCTTCAAAAGTTATAAACATAGAACTATTCCAGATTATTTTTTTCAGTATTGTTTGATAACATATTCAAGTTTTTTTGGCTTAACATCAATAAGCAATGTATTGGATGGTATTTTTATTTTAGGTTCAATTCCTTCTTCTTCATTTCGCAGTACTTCCCAGAAATCGACATAAGCTGAAATACTATCCTTAGTAAGTTTTCCTAATTTATTAATTCCACCTTTAAGCACAACACTAATTTTGTCCGGGAATAAAATTAATTCTTTTGATTGAGGAACATTTCTTATTTCTACACTTATATCGTCATAAGATTTATCAACAATTTTCTGAACATCAAATTCGACTTTACATTTTTCTGCGGAGTAATTTACTCCTACAATTTTTACTAGTTGAAGAGTTTCATTAACTGGTTCAGACAAATCCTTAAATTCTTTTCGTTCAGTAAAAATTGTATCAATACCAGTAAGCTGATTTTCAGAACCCGAGATTTCAATTTTATCAGGTATAACATTAATATCCGATGCAATTCCAAAACTCTCTTTAAAGTTGACGGACAGATTGGCCTTAATAAAAACTTGTTTAGAAATTATCCTGTCAACTTCAAATTGAATTGAAGCCGGTGCAATTTCTATCAATCTAAAAGATGTTGTGATCCATGTATTATTTTCTAATTCGTCTCGTAGACTTACACGGTGCTTACCGCTCTGTCTTTTTGATGATACTAAGTACTCTTCATTACCTGTTATGGCTAACTTTGCTAATTCCCATCCTTTTCCTCTTAATCTTAGATAAATCTCACTTTCTGAAATTGCTCCCTTAGTATAGTTTTTGGGAAGGTCAATTATTACAACCGTAACTTTTAATGTGGTAGTAAATTCACCGGATAGAGATATAGAACCCCACATTATAATTGAGAAGAATGTTATTACTATGATTGGAATTAGTTTTTTCTTCATGCTTCAAAAATATAAAAAAAACTCCACTGATGTGGAGTTTATAAATTCCTGCTTATACAATAAAATATTACCTGATTTTATCAAAATGCTCTATTAATTCGTCACGATTGGCGCGTGAAATTTCACGGCCTTTTATCGGAAAATTTTCAAAGCTTCTTGCCAGATGACGTAGTTTGTGAACATTAAGTGTTGATAATTCTTCTTGAGAAGGAACGGGTCCCGTAAATAGGGTAGTAATTTCTTCATCTTCTTTTTTAGGTTCTTGGCTGCCGGTAATCTCTTGCATTGCCTCTTTTCTAAGTGCTTCCAATCTAGATTCTGAAGAATTACTTTCTCTTACAGGAGATTCAGGTTTCTCCTTCTTTTTTGGTTTTTCAATCCTTTCAGATTTAACCGGTGATTCAATTACTTTTACACTTTCAATTTCTCTCTCTTCAGCCGGCTCTGTAGATTTTATCGGTTCCTTTTCAACTTCTTCTGTAACTTTACTCTCTTTTTTCTCTTTACCAGGTTTAAGTTCAGGGCTGAAAATTATATCTTCCAATTGATCATCTGGTCGGGGTATAACATGTGCAGAAATAAGCTGGCTAACCCTTTGAGCAGCAGCAGCGCCGGCATCTACAGCAGATTTAACAGCCGCAACTTCGCCTATAATTTTTACAGTAACCAACGCCGCCGTAATTTTTTCTTTGCTGACTAATTTAACGTTAGCAGCTTTAACCATTGCATCGGCGGCTTCTATGGCACCAATTAATCCTTTGGTTTCAATAAGCCCTAATGCTAATTGCATGAGTCACTTTTATTTTGCACGTTTTGGAAGAATCATTTCAACATCAGAATGAGGACGTGGAATTACGTGGACAGAAACCAATTCTCCAACTCTCTGAGCTGCGGCAGCGCCGGCATCGGTAGCAGCTTTAACAGCGCCTACATCACCTCTAACCATAACAGTAACATAACCGCCGCCAATTGTTTCTTTACCAATTAATTCTACTTTTGCTGCTTTTACCATTGCATCAGCGGCTTCAACTGCACCTACTAATCCTTTGGTTTCAATCATTCCGAGTGCGTCAAGTGTCATATATGTGCTCCCAATTTTAAGAATTTTTCGATTTCAAAATAGTTTATCTAGATAAAAATGTCAATTTCATTATTCAATTTAGATTTTGGGGTTCGACCTTAGGTAATCTTCCAGTATTACTGCTGCTGCGTTTTTATCAACCAGTGATTTGTCCCTCCGCTTCTTTTTCGATTTAACCGATTCAATAATTCTCTGCCGGGCAATCTCCGAGGAATATCTTTCATCAACAATCTCAATAGGGATATTAAATTTTGTTTCTATTTCATTCTTCAAATTAATTATCTGATTAAAAATTCTTGCTTCGCTTCCATCTTCTTTAACCGGATTACCAATCAATATTTTCACAACTTTATATTGATCAAGAAGAGCTTTTAAATTATTCATGAAACCGGAATCGTTATTAATTGTTGTCAATGGATATGCGAAAAGGTTCAACGGATCAGTAATTGCAATACCAATTCTTTTTTCACCGTAATCAATTGCTAAAATTCTTGCTTCTTCCAAATTGATCCCTGGGATTAATGGTCAGCGTCAAATCGCTCTACGGAATAGATCCCTTTTACTTTTTTCAAGCGGTCTATTATCTTGTTCAAATGCTCAAGATCTTTAACAAAGACAGTAACTGTACCTTTAAACAATGAATCGCCGGTAGTGATATTAACAGATTTGATGTTTGTATTTTGATAAGTTGTAATGCTATTAGAAATGTCTTTTAAGAGCCCCGGCATATCTTCCCCTTTTATAATAATTCCGGCAACGAAGAATGCTCCGTTTGATTTAGGCCAGGTTACCGGCACAACACGATTTTCACCCTTTTTGAGCATTGTAATTAAATTATGACAATCCTTACGATGTATTTTTATTCCTTCTCCAATTGTAACATAACCAATAACCGGATCTCCGGGGATAGGATTGCAGCATTTTGCATAGCTTATTGCAAGTCCTTTCTGATCACCTTCGACAACAATTCCACCGGCTGTATGACGGGCTATATCAATAAATTTATCGAAGTGAAGTTCTTTATCTGGTTTTTCTTCGGTTTCAACTGTCGGGTTTAATATTTCATCCAGGTTCAGTTTATTGAGTGCCACAGCTTCATAAAACTGCCTTGTGTTATCAAATTTAAGTTTACGGACTAATTTCGAAAGCTCTTCAGATCCGAACGAAAGTTTCAGTTTTTTAATTTTCTTTTCCCATGTTTCTTTTCCGGATTCAACCAAAACTTCTTCTTCTTTATTTAAGTGCTTTCGAATATTGCTCTTAGCTTTATGAGTTTGAACAAATTGAAGCCAGCTTTTATTTGGTCGCTGGTTTTTGGAAGTTATGATTTCAATTTGATCGCCACTATGTATCCGTGTATCAAGAGGAACAATTCTTCCATTTACTTTTGCTCCGATACAATGATCACCCACATTACTATGAATCTCGTATGCGAAATCAACTGGAGTTGAATTGAGCGGAAGCCGCTTAAGATCCCCTTTAGGAGTAAAGACATAAATTTCATCCTGATAAAGGTTCAGTTTGAAACTTGCCAGAATTTCTTTAGTAGCTTCATCCTTGGTGGCGTTTTCAAAAATATCCCGAACCCAGCTAACCCATTCTTCAAGGTCTTTATCAGATGAAGCCAGATTCTCTTTGTATTTCCAGTGAGCAGCAACTCCACGCTCGGCAATCTCGTGCATTTTACGTGTACGTATCTGAACCTCAATTAATTTCCCTTCCGGTCCAATTACAGTTGTGTGTATAGATTGATAATTATTTTTTTTAGGGATCGAAATGAAGTCTTTGAAACGGTCCGGAATCGGTTTATAGAGCTGATTAATTATTCCCAATACATAGTAACATTCATTAGGATCATTCCCTTCCAGAATAATTCTTACTGCAAGTAAATCGTAAATATCTTCGAATGGGCGGTTCTGCATAATCATTTTTCTGTAAACACTATAAAGGTGTTTAGGACGACCGCCTAATTCGTAATTGATTTTATGTTCCTTAAGTTTTTCTAAAATCGGTTTGGTAAATTTATTTATAAACGACTCGCGATCTTTCCTTGTGTCTTTAATTTTCTTAGCAATATCTTCATATGCTTCTTTGTTAAGATATTTGAAAGCGAGGTCTTCAAGTTCCCATTTAACAGCTCCCAAACCGAACCGGTGAGCAAACGGTGCATAAATTTCTAAAGTTTCTTTTGCAATTCTTCTCTGTTTTTGCGGATGAACAAATTCGAGTGTACGCATATTATGCAATCGATCGGCAAATTTTACAAGTATAACACGGACATCTTTAACCATCGATAAGAGTAATTTGCGGTAATTTTCTGCTTGTGTAATTTCCTGTCCTTTGAAAACACCACCGATTTTTGTAACACCATCAACAATCTCTGAAACTTCTTTATTGAATTCGTTGGTAATAAAATCTGGATTAATTTCACTGTCTTCTACAACATCGTGCAGAAGGGCACTAATAACCGAAATATCATCAAGCGGAATTTCTCTGGCAACAATCATTGCAACTTCGTAAGGGTGATTAAAATAAGGTTCACCTGAAGCCCTGAAATCGTTTTTATGCGATTCATAACTTAACTGGAAAGCTTTTTCGATCAGCTTAACATTTACAGATGGAAGATTCTGCTTACATGTATTGAGCAGGTCTTCGAGCATTCTCTTGTGTTTTATGCTAATTGCAACTTCCATCTTTTTCTATTATCCTAAATCGATTTAGAATTTTAATCGAATTAACAGTTAAAAAGTTCCAAAGGTTCTATCGCCGGCATCTCCTAAGCCGGGCATAATAAATCCCCGTTCATTTAATTGGCGGTCCAATGCAGCTGTATAGATAGGAACTTCAGGATGTTCATCAAGCATTTTTTTAACGCCCTCAGGAGCAGCAATCAGGCATGCCAAAACACAATTTTTTGCACCCCGTTCCTTTAAATACTTAAACGATGCAACAGCACTTCCGCCGGTGGCAAGCATAGGGTCCAACAATATTGTTAATGAATCATCCAGATTTTTGGGAGTTTTATAATAATAATCAATTGGTTCCAAAGTTTTCTCATCCCGTTGTAAACCGATATGCCCTACTTTAGCATCAGGTATCATATCAAGAAATGAACTTACCATACTTAAACCAGCCCTTAAAACCGGTACAAGCACAATTTGTTTTTTCAATCGATAACCTTTAGTAATTTCTAAAGGAGTTTTAACATCAAACTCAACAAGTTCGATTCCTTTGCCAATCTCCGTTGCAATAGTATAAGAAACCCTGTTAAGTGCGGCACGGAATTCATGGGATTCAGTTCTCTTATCTCTTAAAATTGTTACATCGCGCATTACTAAAGGATTGTTTACTACGGTCAGATTTTTCATGATAATTCCTTTTGCATTTTTCTACCAAGCAGTGAAAGAATATTGATAAATGGTGATATTGGCGGTGAATAATTGAAATTAAGTTTTTCAAGCTCGCCTACTTTTATTTTTTGACTTATAAAGGTAGCGATAATATCTCCGTAACCGGAAACTTCTTTTCCGCCTAAAAAGAAACCGCCGATAATTCTATGCGAGGATTTTTCGACTAATAACTTACCAAAAACATTATCAGAACCGGGCATTACCTTTACAAGGTTTGCTGCAATTGAATTAGCCGAAATAAAATTAATTTTATTTTGTGCAGCTTCGGCTGAACTTAAACCAACAGTAACAAGGTACTTATCAAAAATTTTAACCGCTATATTTTTTACAACGGGATGCGCAAAAGAATTTCCACCGGCGGCATTTTCTCCGGCTATGTGCCCCATCTGTTGTGCATATGTTGCAATTGGAATGTAATCATACTGTCCAGTAATTTTATTAACAACCTCAATATTATCCCCCGCAGCATAAATATTGGGATCTGATGTTTTTAGTTTCTGATCAACTTTCAATCCACCGAATTTACCAACTGCTAATTTTGATGAGACTGCCAAAGAGTTATTCGGTTCAAAACCCAATGCCAGCATAACCAGATCAAATTCTTTTGTATAGCCGTCGTAACCTACTGTAGTAATCTTATCATCCTTATAACCAAATTTTATTTCCCTAACTCCACCGGAAAATTCTATTTTGTTTTTATTCGTCAGTTCATAAATAAGACGACGTATTTCATCATCAACACCCGGCATTGGTAAGAATTCCTTATCAATCAATGTAACATCATAACCCAATAACTTAAAAGCTTCGCACGTTTCTAATCCGATATATCCGGCGCCAATAATTAATATTTTTCTTACAGAATTCTTATCCAGATAATCTCTAACAAGCAGTAAATCTTTTACAGATTTTAACGTAAACAGATTAGAAGGATTACCTTTTATCTGCGGAAGTTTTTTAGCATTAGAACCGGTAGTAAGTATTAGCCTATCATAAAATTGGTCGAAAGTCTGGTTTGAAACTAAATTTCTAACAGTAATTTTTTTATTAGAGCGGTCAATCTTTTCCACAAAATGATTTGTAAGAACTTTTACCCCTTTTTCCTTTTCAAATGAACCGGGATTGAAAAATATAATGTCCTTATAATTTTTTATCACACCTGATAAAACATAAGGTAATTCGCAAGTTCCGGTTGAAATAAAATCCCCGGCTTCGAATAAAAGGACGCTAGAACCGGGAGCAACACGTTTTGATTTGGCTGCGGCTGCCGGTCCGGCTGCATTTCCACCAACAACAATTATATTTTTTGGCACTAACATAGAATGAATAGTTAATTATTCGGTGGGAAATATAACTATTTTCGGATTTAATGGATACGGATTGAATAATGATTATGCGGTTCTAACGGAAATATTATTATTTCTCTTTGAATGAAATTGTCATCGGAACACCTTCAAAACCGAAATTCTCGCGTATAAGTCTTTCCAAAAAGCGGCGGTAATGTTCCGGTACAAATTTATGTTCATTGGCAAAGAAAAGAAAAATTGGATAATGCTCGCCAACCTGAGTAATATATTTAATTTTAACCTCCTTACCAGTTGGGGTTGCCGGAGGAGGTGTGGCTGCAATTAGAGGAAGTAATACGTCATTCAACTGGCTTGTTGGAATTTTTTTCTTTCTCTCCTCATTAATCTTTTTTGCAAAGTCAATCAATTTATAGATTCTCTGTTTTGTAAGAGCAGAAATTGTAATAATAGGAATGTAGTCTGCCATACCGACTTTTTCTTTAACAGCAATTTCGAATTGACGGGCGGTATTGGTTTCCTTTTCAATCAGGTCCCACTTATTGATAGCAATAATAAGTCCCTTTCTCCTTCTAACTGCTTCCTGAATAATTTTCTGATCCTGATTTTCTATTCCTAATTCGGCATCAACTAAAAGAATTGCAACATCACTATCCCAGAGGGCGCGGTATGTTCTGACATTCGCAAAAAATTCTATGTTCTCTTTTATTTTAGTTTTTTTTCTGAGCCCGGCTGTATCAACAAGAATAATTTCTTCGCCGTAATATTTTAGAACAGAATCGATACTGTCCCTCGTTGTTCCGGGAATATTTGTGACAATGCTTCTGTCGTAACCGAGTAATGCATTTGTTAAGGATGATTTGCCAACATTAGGTCTTCCTATAATAGAAAGCCGAAGACGGTAATCCGGTGTTTCTTTTTCATCAGGGAATGGAAGATGGTTTTGAAGATCATCGAGAAAATCTCCAAGGTTTCTTCCGTTGAGTGCGCTTATATCGTAAATATGTTCAAAACCGAGTTCATAAAAGTCATTTTTATAAACTCCTAATGCGGTCGTATCGGATTTATTAACAAGCAAATAATACGGTTTGGACGATCTTCGGATTATACCGGCAATCTCTTTATCAAATGGAGTTAAACCGATTCTTCCATCAACAACAAACAAAATTGCGTCGCATTCATCCAATGCAATTTCAACCTGCTCGCGTATAGCACTTTCAAAAGTGTCTTCGGAATCGGGTACATATCCGCCGGTATCAATCAACCTGAAATGTTTGCCATTCCATTCAACATCTCCATAAATTCTATCTCTTGTAACACCGCTTACATCATCAACAATGGATGTAGTGCTTTTAGTCAGCCGGTTGAAAAGAGTTGATTTACCAACATTAGGTCTTCCTACAATTACAACAATCGGTTCTTTCACAAAAAATCCTATTGATAAAAAAATGTTAAAAATTATACTGCAAATTTAACTGAGGATAATAAAAAGTCCTAAATCCAAAATCGACTTTTTTAATTTCTGATGAGATGCTCAAATCCCGGTTATAACTTGCTGCAGACCAGGCAGCATCGATTGCACTTAGTATATGATTTGAAATTATTACGATAACAGCTGTTGATGCAATGTTATAAAAATCATTTGCCTTACCACGCTCTTTAGAATAGTATAGAAATTTAGTTGTTAACTGATCGCCGTAAGTGAAAGGAGTATTCTCGTCGCCAAAATCGTCCCAACCAACATTGAATTGCGGATACTTACCGATCATTTCGAAATATTGCTGATCTTTGAACGGAGCCAACCTGTGAGAATAATACTTACCGATTGCAATTTCCAATCTGTTTAATTCCGTCCATACAACATTACCATTGATATCAAAAATATTGTACTCAGCAACATTTACAAGTGGATTAATCGCGGCAGCATTTTTAACTGTCCACTTTGCATATCTCTTAACATCCCAATGTGATAGTGCAAAATTCTGGAATGAAATTGTCTGATCGTCTCCCTTCTTATCATAAATAAGTCCAACAGCAATTGCAGCAACTTCAACGGCAACAAAGATAACTGATTTCAAATAACGTTCTGAATAGAATTGACCTGCACCGGGGAGAGCAAATGATAAGACCCCTGAAAGCAGCGGTGATTTTTTCTGCATAACATCAGATTGACCTTCAACTTTAAAATTTGCAGCAGATTCTAAATATGTAATTCTGGAATCGAAAAATAAATACCCTGTTAATTTTCCATACTGATTTTCTTGCGAATACAAAGCCGAAACCAGAAAAAATATTGCTACGAAAACTTTTTTCATTTGATTATCTCTATTCAATTAAAGACTGAAGTCAAACAAAATACCGCCGTAAAATTGAAATTCTTTTCCGTATGTAACATCCTCTCCTCTAATTTTGCGTGTAAATTTATCGAACGAGTAAGAGGCATTAAAGAAAATACTTGTTGGGAAAAGATAGAACGAGTTCATTTTTATTCTGATCTCTGTTCCGGCTCCTTTCTTAAAATCTCCAATAGAAGGAATTTTTCCTGTCCATGCATTTCCCAAATCGCTGTAAAATGAGAGATAAATTTTATCGATATAAAAATGTCCTAACCTTGCATCAATATTTGTTAGTAACGGGAATCGATAAGTAAGATTCAACCATCCTAACTCATTACCGCTAACAGCATAGAATGGATAACTTTTCATTCCAATTAATCCGCCCAGATAAAAGTCGAAGAAATCCGGAACATCGGGGCCTAAAATTGAGCCGGCTCTAAACTGAAGAGTAAGTGTGTTCTTTTTACCAAGGTTAAAATATTCTTTCCAGTTTAATTCCAGCTTATGGAAATTGTAATCGTTATAAAGTGGTTTTAATATTCCATCAGCTACTTCATAATTCCCTTCATTATTATAGCGATTAAACTCGTAATTATACTGTAGTTCAACTTTACGGCCGACCGGATTAATGTCCGTATCAACATTTGGGATTAAATTTTCGTGAGTATACTTGAATTGAAAATTTCTGCCGATGAAATATTTATCGTTAGTTGCCGGATAGAGAGAATTATTGGTTTCCGGAATTATAAAACTACTTAGATTGGAAACATACTGGCTATAAATAAAACGCAGTTCAATTTTGTTACCTTCAGTAAATATTTTATGACGCGCAATAAAATCTACTTCGAACAAATTATAAGTTACTTCTACCGGAACATTGTAATCAATTCTTGGCGGAGTAAAGGTAGAATCTATTCCAAATTGGAGATCGAAGTTTGTATTTCTGCTAATGCTGAATAATTCTATACCAAATTCCGGTTTTAAACCTAATGGAAATAGCAAAGGAAACTTATCACGATATTCGAATAGGAAATAGAGATCCCGCTCCAGCTTTTTATTAATTGAAGCACTGCCAAAGATTGAAAAACGGTTAAGTACATCGCTGGATGTGAAATAAAAACCGGGTTTAATTCTGTCCCATCCGGAACTGGATGTGTTGTAGTTATCAATTCTAATAAACGGGTAGAAACTTAGTTTGGAAAAGAAACCTGAATATTTTTCAACCGTATAGTCCGGTAATGTAAAGTCATCAAAATTGCGTAATGAGTTTATATTAAATTTTGCAATATCACCATTGGGTTTATCTACTTCCAATGGAGGATTATTAACCCACACATATTTTTTTGTAACGTCTACTTTGCCCATTTCACCATTAGACAACATAAATATTTTATAACCATCTGCAATATAACCGGCATAAACCAGATTACCTTTGGAGTCGACCGAAGGCATAAAAGCTCCGCCGGTAACATTAGTAATCTGCTTCTTAAGTCCGGTATTAAGATCGAGTGAATAGATGTTGAAAATTCCGGTTTCATCGCTTGAATAATAGAGCATACCATCAGTTGCCATAAATGGATGACGTTCATCGGCACTGGAGTTTGTGATCAAATTATAATTGCTTCCGCTTGTATCAACTCTTCCGATATCACGGTTATCGTGGTATGTGTAGTCGAACAGTATGAATGAATCATCATTGGAGAACTTGGGATTATAAAGCTGTTCCCCTTTTTCGAAAAAAGTAAGCCGCTTAAAATTTTTCCCGTTTATATCGCATAAACCGAGATTAACAGTTCCATCATTCTGAAAGACGAAAATAATTTTTTTACCATCGTTTGATACAGAAGGGTTATTAGCCCTTAATCCGAAAGTTATACGCTCTTCTTTTTCTTTGTCGATATCATAAACATAAAGATCATGAATATTACTCCATCGCGGATTATCATCGCTTAACTTAGCATAGATAATCTTATTCTCACCCGGAATAAAACTTACTGTTGACCGGACATTAGAGACAATCATTTTTTCTTTTTTTGTAGCTACATCATATAGATAAACCGCAGACAAGCCGAAATAATCGCTTGTCTTATTAGAAATGTAAAGAACTTTATTTCCGTCGTTTGAATAAACAGGATAAAAATTTCCAAATCCAATTGAAGCGATAGTATCCCCACGAACAAGATTCTGTTCAACTTCTGCAATTCTCTTTTTATAATCCTGTTTTAAAAAATCGGACCATTCCTTATAAATTTCATTACCGTTCTTACCAATAACTTTTTCGAACGCCGCATCAATTGTAAATGTAGTAAGGTTACCGAGTTTTTGAGTTATTTCCCTTAATTTATCTTCGCCATATTTCTGGGAGATATAACGGGTTAAAGCAAAACCTGAATTATAAACCGATTCATTTCCCAGGCTTGTTTTATCGAAGACACCCATTTGATTCCATGTAAGCAATTTATTTTCGAGTGCATAGGATCTCAAAATCATATCGCGATGAGTATCCCAGTTATCGTAATTAAACTCCTTACGCATATATTGTGCTGTTCCTTCAGCAAACCATGCCGGAATATTTATCATTGGTACCGGGTACGAAGCGATAAAATTTGGAAAACCGTAGAGAATATCGGGACGGCGTTTATCCTCGTAATTAAGGAATTGTAAATAAAAAACAGGTACGGTTCGTGTAAGTTTCATCCCGGCTTGAATCTGAACCATATGCGTGAATTCATGCGAGATTACATTACGAAGCCAGTTATGTGTGCCGCGTAAATCAAAATCGAGTGATGAAGACCAGATTTCAATTTTGTTATCGAAGAAGAATGTTGCACCGTTGGAATAATCATCGATATCTTTAATCACAAAATCAACAACATCCGGTTCATACTGATATAGCGAAGTAATCGGCTCCCAGATTTCATCAGCAATTTTTGCAACTGTTCTTGCAGTCCGTTCTGCTTCTTCGTGATAGTGAACCCTAATATGTTTACCTTTTATAGTAAACCATTTATAATCCGGATTGTATTCATTAACCTGGGAAAAATTTACAACGGGTAATAAAAAAATTAATGCAATTAAACAGATAACCCTGATTGATGTAAAACCAGTTTCAGGTTTTGAATCTATTTTTAATTTACTATTCATTCGTTCCAATTATTTTATTACAGCTATCTTAATCAACTTATTTGCAGTTTTCCCGGAATTACTTTTAGCTTCAATTCTTGCGTAATAAACTCCGCTCTGTATTCCGGAAACATTCCACTTTGTTTCATTATCAAATCCCCCAATTGCTTTGGAATTTAGATTTGCAACAAGGTCACCGGATATATCGAATATTTTTATTGATACATCAGAATCTTCGGAAACAAAATACCTTATGTTAGTTTCATTACCATAAACCGGATTAGGCCAGTTATAAGCTTTTTCTGCCGGGAAGAAATCTACAATTTTAGATTTTGAATCAGCCGCAATTGCATAAGAGTTATTTGATGTTGCAGCAAATTCATTAATCCAATATTGCTTACCACTTAAGGGAGATAAAGACCAGAGTGCCAACTCGCCGGATGAATTAATAACGGGAAGAATCGGTTTGAATCTTGCAATTGGACCCATCGTTGGTAATTCTTCCATGCCAATTACAGGAATTACTTTTTTATTCCTAATTATATTAATCGGGAAGGATGTTAAGATTTTACCATCGAAAGAATTAACCGCATACAGATCGCCATTGGTATTGAATGATAAAACATCTGGCTTCTCATCGTTATTAAAATCAATAATCAAAGGAGAAAGTAAGAGTGAAAATTTTGAAGAAGTATCTATCGGAAAATTTTCAGCTAAGATTCCGTAGAAGTTTACAGCATAAATTTTAGTTCTGGAGTTGAATAATATGTAGTTATTACCATTGGCTAATAAATCGGCAACAGAAAAGGAAGACAATTCTTCTACAGGAAAAACAAATGATGAGGTAATTAAACCATCTGTAATAATGATAAAATTATTTCCTTCAGCAAGAATTACATTTACAAATTTTCCGTCGGAATTTTTTGTTAGAGCAACCTGTTTTGGTTTTCGATTAAGTGTAATCGACTTCCCTTTTGAATCGGCAAATCTACTATCAGTAATTACCGAGAAGTAACCATCGTAGGATGCAATTTGTCTAACAGGTTTACTATCCACAGCATAAGTAATAATTCCTCTGGTATAGTTTGAGGAAATAAATTCCACAAGATCGATCTCGTAAACTTTACCATCCGTAGTTCCAAGAAATCCTTTAATAACATTACCGCTTTTTACAATTACCGGGGTTGAAGATATTTCGTTACTAATAGAATATTCCGATGAATTGTAAAAGCCATTGATTGTGGAAAGCAGAGTTAACTTTTTACCATTTGCTCCAAGGACAAATTCGTTTAAGCCGTCCTTAAAAACTGCCGGTTTGAAGGAACTGAAATTTTTAATTGTTGTGCTGTTCCCGCTGTAAGAATCAATCCGAATAAGATCTGTTCCATCCAGTATGTAAGTCCAATAGTTATTCCCTACTTGAAGCAGTGAGATGGAAACGGGATTTTTTATTTCGGGAATTTTAACACTCCTGCTAAGAGTAATTTGATTATTTCCAAACAACACATCGAATGAGATTCTATTAGCAAGGCTGGAAAAATTTTCTAATGTAATTAAACTGTTCGAGCCGTCATTCGATCTGCTGTTTGGTTTGGAATCGTAAGAAAAACGGTTTTTATATAGTCTTGCTTTGTTTTCTTTGAAATAGAAATCTTCTTTATAACCTTCTCCAATCAGGTCACCAAGAACAGTAAAAAATGTTTCGCCGATATCCTGAATGCCATCTGCCTCTTCAACATCAACTCCCCTTCTGTTTGGATTAGCATTAATTTTATTATCAGCAATGTTCTCATTTATAACTTTTTCATCAATATGCCAGATAACAATTCCGCTTCCCGGTAATGCTGCGTCATATTCATCAACATCAATCACTACGCCGCCCGGAATACCATTATCAAATTTTCTTTCAACAACATAAACGCTGCTTGTATCTATATCAATTATTTTTGTAAAAGTTTGTCCACTCTGTTTATAAGTAACTTTCACTTTATCGTTATTAGAATCCTGTGAACGGTTCTCAACAAGAAAATATTCAGAAGAATTTATTGGAATTTTTAACAGAGTGGTATCGTTCAAAGCAGCAGAATTTCTTGTTGTAACAGATACCTTTCTATTACCGGATTCTAATGTTATAGGTGATTCCCAGCCCAAATAAATTTTTTCCCATGGCGAAGGTTCAGGCGGAAACATTCCTTGGTTTGCAAATATTGCCTGAGGATCCATTAACCCAAATCGACCGATCGCACTTTTACTGGTATTTGTATTAAATAGATCAGGCAAACCAAGATGGGTTGCTATATGACTAACCAGTAAACCATTGATCGATTGTTCAGTTAGGACAATAGAGCCGTCAATTGCTTTAGCTTCTCTCGTTTCTGTCTCGGGTATTATTATTGAGTTATCAATCATAAATGAATTATTATTGACCGGAATTCCATTAAACTGATTCCCGAATATTTGCTTGAATGCATTCTTACCAAGGTATAATGACGGCAAGTTCCGGTTAATTAGAGGTGCTCCTTGAGAAAATGCATTACTAATACCGGCATGGAAAATTACAAACAGGTCATAATCGCCAAACCTTTCCTTTGTAAATCTCTGATCTGCAAGCTGCCAGACTTCCTTTGCAAAATTACCGAGTGGAGTATTATTATTTGATTGATACACCGGAGTGTAATCGCGCATAAATTTGGAAACGGTTATCACCTGTGGAAGAACTTTATATTCTACTTTTACTTTACCTTTGGATACCTTGTTGAAATAATTTTTTGCAAACTCGAGATGATCTTCAAAATAGTTAGCATCGTGAGGAAGTGGATCTAAAATTGTATCTCCGTAAACTTTTGTAAAGTGAGAACCAAACTTTCCAGTTCCGGTAGTTCCATCATATTTATCCTCCTGAAATTCTACCATAACTGCCAAAATTTTGACTACTCTTTCTCCGGCAGAATTAGAATTAACTAAAAATGAGTTGTTATTCCGATTAACAAAAGATTGGGCCGATAGACTGCCCAGTGCAAAGGAAAATGATATGAATAGAAGGAACTTCTTCATAAATTTTTATATACCGCGCGGAAATCCGGGAGTTGTTTTTGGTTGCGAACCCCAACCAATCAGAAGTGAAAATCTGAGTGTATTATTTAACGGGTGATTTTCAGCTCCCTTAAATACATCGGTAGTAATATAGCTGAAATCGAATCCGTAAGAATCATAACGGATTCCAGCACCAAGTGTAACAAATTTTCTATTACCATAAGAAGGATCTTCGTAAAAGAATCCGGCACGCAGAGCAAACTTAAACCCCTCTGCTTCACTTCCATACCAGTACTCTAATCCCATAGATGAAACTATATCCCTCAATTCCTCACCAAATGATTGATCGAACCATGCAGTAAAAATTGTTTCATAAAAGTCTTTTCTCTTTTTCTGAGTCTGCGTAGTATCAACCGTACCTCTGAAAGCTTCACCTTTATCAACAAGCAACTTGCTAAAATCAACAGTATATGTAAGTGAATTGTAATCATCTTCGAATAAACGAGCAGCAATTCCAAGACGGAAGTTTGTAGGAATAGGATCGGCTTGTGCCTGATCGATATAATAAATTTTTGGGCCGATATTGCTGAGATTAAAACCGATACTAAAATTATTTCCAATATCACCAATCAATGGTAAATCCAATTTAGTAGGGCGCCACATTGCGCCAATATCAAAACTTACAGAAGTTGCAACTCCGGATCCTTGCTCGGCTTCTGTCGGTTTATCGGCAAGTCGGCTGTGGATTACTCTAAAGTTAAATCCCAGTCCCCAATCGCTGCTTAGCTTGGTTGCGTAACCTAATGTAAGAGCCGCATCAAATGAGCGGAATGTACCAATCGGGTCTGGAGAGTTTGAACCTGTTCTAACAAATTCCCCATAACTCATATATGTTACACTTGCGGTAATACTTCCATTTAATTCTTCTATATATTGACGGTATGTTGCATAATCGTAAAAGAGATCCAGGTTAAACATTGGTAACCAGTCGCTGTGAGTAAATCCAACTTCGGAACCGGTTAAGAATGCAATACCGGCTGGATTCCAGAAAATTGCAGCGGAATTATCAGCCAATCCTGCACCGGATTCACCTAAACCACCTGCTCTTGAATCAGGAGCTAAAAGTAAAAACGGGACGGCGGCTTCACCCTGTGCTTTTACATCTTTAACCATTCCGATGCCAAAAATGCATAGAATCATTATGATAAATATTCTTTTCATTTTGCAACCTCCATAAAAGTGGATTTCATCTATGTAAATAAGTTTATTTAATTACTGCTAATTTTCCAAGAACATTATTTTTGAAACGGCCGTCGGAAGATTCAACTGTAAGCCGGTAAAGATATGTTCCATTACCAATATTGTTTCCGTCATTATCTCTTCCGTCCCAATCAATTCTTACAAATTTATTCAACACATCTCTTTCTTCTATTTCTTTTATTAATCTACCGGCAATTGTGTAGATTTTTATTTTAACATTTATTGCATCTGTAATGTTATGTTGAAAAGTAAAAGTTGTATTTGAAGAAAAAGGATTCGGATAATTATAAACATCTCTAAGAGCAATTCCGTTCAATGAATTTACAACTGAAAAATTTGCCTCCTGAACAGAAAAATTGTTGAATACATCCCACGCTTTTATTTTAATATTATAATCACCAACCGGCATTGAAGTAAATTTATATCTAATTACACCGGATTTACCGCCGGAGTTTAGATCGCCAATAAAAAAGTTTGTTAGATCAATTGTGTTGTATTGATCGTTGTTAAGTGTAGCTTCTAATTTATGACCGATTCCCGTTCCTGTAGTATTTAACCCGGTTTCATCTTTTAATCTGGCAATCAATGTAAAATCTGGATTTACAAGGTAAGAACTCTCGAAGGATTCATCATCAAAATAGATAGCAATCTCCGGACCTTTTTTGTCATCAACAGCATTAGGATTAGTTCCGCCTACAATTACATTGGATGTATAACCGATACCATCATTCGATTGATTGAAAACATAAGCAGAAACTTTTCCGTTTTTATTTTCGTAGGATATATCTTTTGGAACAACAAACTCTGTCTGGAATTTACCATTGGTTACATTCGTCCTTCCGCGGAAAATTAGTCCGCCCTGAAGTGTAACATAGTAGTTCATCTCGCTAAGAAACATTTGTCTTTCGGAATCATAAACACTGATAATTGCTTCACCAGAATAATTGGAATTAGTTCCGTTGCTGTTAGTTACATTACCATTAATCCTTACTTTATCCAGCGCTCTTATTTGAACCGATGTACTCAATGTCTTTCCATTTATCGAATCAATAGAAGCCGGTAAAGATGGCTGAGCTAATCTTATTGTAGGATCACCATACAAATGAAATTTTTCATCATTCTCTTCTGTTCGGAATTGTTTAGCAAGGAAATATGCTCTGCCAATTCTCTGTGGTAAATTATTTATGTCCCTATTACCCAGTAAGTATGTATATAACGAATCGTTTAACTGTGCATTAGCAGAAGAATATACAACGCGTGCAGCAGTAAACGCACCAATAGCACCGGCATCTTTCATATTAATCATTAACTCGGTTGAACTCTGCTGGGTGGGATCATCATATTTACCAAAATCACATGTAGCTGCAGTTAAAAAGAAATAGTGATCGTTTTTTAACTGAGGAATAGATGATGCTTTCTCAAAAACATTTTCATGTGTCCATACGTTTGGATTCCCATGACCAATAAAATTTAGAATAAGAGTGCCGTTATTAACAGCATCAATAATTGCTTTATTCACATCAGGTTTTCTTCTGCCCAATCCGGAAATTACTGTTGGATAGGCAGCAAGGTATATTTTATTTTGATCAAAAAACTTTGGAATGCGTCTATTAGATAAATTTTCTGTTTGACTTGTGTGAATACTACCGTCATCAAAACCGACTTCTTGCGGTCCGTCATCTGCAACTAAAGTAATAGTTGAGCGCCATAAACCTTTCTCGAGATTGTTTTCATACTTAACAATTTTATCAACAACAATTTCGGCTTCTGAAAGTCTCTGAACATTTAATCTACCTATTGAAAGATCAATTCTTAAGTCTTTACCGGAGACACGTGCGAAATAATCATCTGTTGGATAAGAAGAAATCTTATCCAGTGATTCCACAGTTTGATAAGTTGGAACGAGATTTCTGTTGAGTTTCTCTATATTCAGATAGTCATAATCACCATCTCCAAAGAATAATATATAGAACGGTTTTGTCTGCCAGTTATCGTAAGCAAATTTTAAGAAGTCTCTTATAGCCGTTGGGTCAATCATCCCGGCAGAAAATTCATTGAAGATATCATCCACATAATAAACTGAGGTAGTAATTTTGTATGGCGATTGACTTGACCTGTATGCAGCATACCTTTCAACCTGTGCGCGTAAATCTTTGTGCGATATTATCACCAATTCAGTACCGGACTTATTCGCTCTTATATCATTAATTGTAACAGCTGCACCATTGGATGGGGACTTAAATGCATTCTGGTTTACTGCCAGGTATTTAGAAACTTTATTTAGAGTTTCCTGTGCCTGGAAAGTAACCTGTCCCCCGCTAATTGAGGTGCCGGTTACTAATTTTATTTTAGCGTAATCAGTAACATCGTAAACGAATATCGAACTATTTGAAAAATTTAATAAAGTATACTGAATAACTGCGGTTGTATCTTTAGAGAATAGAATATAATTGTCGTTTACCGCACTTAATCTTCTTCTATATTCTATTTCGAAATAATCCATATAAACTTTTGTGCTTGGAGTTGTTGAGGAAATAGTAAATCTTAGATTACTTCTCTCATCGGAAAGAGAACCGGCAAAAGATGCATTACCTTCAAGATCCTGTCCGTATGAATATTTATTTGTACCAAATCCGAAAATATTTCCGGTGTAGATCTGCAGGTTGCTTTCATCAATTCTTAGTGGAACATAATCCGAAGAAGCATTAATCATCCTGAATTTATAATTAATACGGGTTGAAGGAAGAATTCCATTCAAAGTAGTTAAATATGTACGGCTTGGAGTTGACTGACCGAATTCATCTCCATAATAACCTCTTCCGGATTTACCGATATTGATTGTATCTTTATCAAGACTTCTGTAAGCAAAAGAGAATGGTTGTTGATGAAAACCTGACTGGTTTAATGAAGGTTTTTCAGTAATTCTTTTTCCAGTTGTTCCACCAAATGTTAGCCAGTAAAAATTCTTTTTAGAATAAGAATGCTTTTCTCTCATAATTCGTCTGTAAGCAGTATTATATTCCCAGAACTCGGGACCTCTTCCATAGAAGAGAATGTAATCGCCCAAATCGAATTTGCCGTCTGATTCACCCACAACAGAAATTGCAATTTCCTGGAAAACACGGTTTGTTGAAGTTGTGTAATCCTCCGGTAAATTATAACCGCCATTACTATAAATCTTTATTGTGCGCGGGTCCAGATTATTTACATCTGCTCCAAGGTTTTGAAGAAATGTTCTTTCAATTCTATAAATACCTTCGTCCGGTGCTTCAAAACGGTACCATGTACCGGAGGCTAATGTTGAAGAGGTTTTAGCTAACTGTATATTTGATTTAACTCCCCACCGCTTTGCTACATCCCAGTTAATTACAGAACCTTCCAAATAATTTTCGGTTATTAATTCGGTTTCACCCGAACTTCTGCCGAATGAAATACTAAATACAATCCTTTTATAAATCTTTACCTGATTGTTATCACTTTGAACCGGGTAAATTTTTATTGATTGAACAGGTAACGAACGGATTAAACCATACTCACCGAATTCGACTAAATCCTTTGGTAATTCATCTTGTATGCCCGATACAGTATTATATCTTGTTATGAATGATAATGAATCAATTTCAAATTCCGGATTAAAAATGTATTTACCGGGTAATGCTGAGTACTCGCTTGAAATAATTTGAATTGTATTACCAAATTCAGAAGGGACTCCAATATTTAGTTCTCTTACAGGTCTTTGAGTTCTTCCGGTTTGTAAAAAATTTTCGATATAAGTTCCGGGGATTTTAAATCTAATGTAATTTTCGCCATTGATCAGTTGAAAAGTTGTATCGGAATAAACAGGACGGTATTCTATAACAAGGGAAGAACTGCTGGATGATAAAATCCTTATATCTTGCGCTTGCAGCGTAATATTTAAAATAAAAAGAAGAAATAATAGAGAGAATCGGGTTTTCATTTTGGCTTTATCTAATTGTTATAATAAAAAATTTTGTTTCTGAACCGGTAGCCAAATTCTCTATACTATTTCTCCAATTTTACGTGCAAAATTTATGTAAGAAGCAGTAACAATGTCAAGTCAATAAATCAAATCTGACCTTAATGTATAATCTCTAATGTTTTAGCAAGAGGTTGGCGATTTTACCGGTAGAATTAAATATTCTGTATTGGTTTTATAAGATAGTGTTATCTATTCTTCCTATTACAGTGATATTAATACTATCCGGGTACTTAATTAGTCGTCGCAGAATAAGTCATTTATTTTGAACAAAGCTAAAAGATTGTTCATTTAGTTTTGGGAATAAGAGAAAATATTTTTCTTTAATTCGAATATCCAGCCATTTCAAAATTGGCAAAAAGAAAACTGCGTAGAGTTTTCTTAAATTAAATCCACAAGCAGCCAAGACAGCATTAATATGATCGCCATCTTTGCCTTTCAGTAAATTTCGCTCAAGTCTATTGTCGGATTTTAAGTGCCCAAAGATTGGTTCAATTGCACTTCTTCGCTTTAACCATTTTAGTAAACTCTTTGATTTGTTTTTCATCTTGAACCGGTTTGCTATGTTCACTTGTGCCTTACCTTCATAATCGTGCCCTCGATAACCCAAATCCACATTTACATCCTTTGCTTTCCAGTTCGTTTCTTGGTTCCATTTTTTGCAAGCTTTCCTTCTCGTTTTTTGATTTCTCTTGCAAATTTAATCCTTACTTTTCTTCTTTTCAGGCTTTTCTTTATTAACTCTATCTGTTTTTTCAGCAGAGAATATGTAATAGAGCAAAACCATGATAATAATTGAGATTGATAACGCCAGGTAAAAATCAAATTTCATTTTCAACAATATTGGTAATAAGAGAAAGCGAAGGAATTACAAGCCAGAAAACACTTGTGGATAATTGCGAAATTTTTGAGTGTCTTTTGTATCTATATATAACCAGATAAGTGCTAGAACCGAAAAAAGAGGAACGGAGGCAAGAATGCCTCCGATTAAAGAACTTTTTTAAGATGCTTCGGAAACAACAACAATTAAGATAGCTGAGAGAGCGACTTTAATTATGTATTGAAGCATAGTTAAATTTCCTTTCCATACTTATGGTAAAGTGCCGGCAACACAATCATATTCAATGCGGTTGAAGTTATCAAGCCACCAAGGATAACAATTGCCATTGGAGCTTCTATTTCTTTACCAGGTTCTCCGCTGCCAAGAACGAGTGGAACTAATGCAAGACCAGCGGTAATAGCAGTCATCAAAATTGGATTTAATCTTTCCAATGAACCTTGAACAATTGCATCGGTAAATTCTTTACCTTCTCTTATTAAATTCTGAAAATGGGAAATCATTAAAATTCCATTTCGTGTGGCTATTCCGAAAAGAGTTATGAAACCAACAAGTGAAGCAACGCTGATTATTCCATCTGAAATAAATACAGACCAAACACCGCCAATTAGCGCAAGCGGAAGATTGATCAAAATGAAAAGCGCCGACTTGATATTTCCAAACTGAAAAAAGAGAATTAAAAAGATTATACACAATGAAACCAAACTAAGCATTGTGATTATTTTAGTCGCTTCTTGTTCGCTTTCAAACTGGCCGCCAAACTCAACAAAATAACCTTGCTCAAATTTGATATTCTTTTCGATGTTGCTTTTCATTTCATCTACAACGCTGCGTAAGTCTCTTTCGGAGACGTTTGCTTGGACAACAATTTTGCGTTGAACATTTTCGCGGCTGATTCGGTTTGGACCTTTTTCGTTCACTACCTCGGCAAGTTGAATAAGTGGAACCTTTGCACCGGAAGGCGTATCGAAGAGAGCATTCTGTATTTTGTGAATATTACCCCGGTTGTTTTCATCGAAACGGACTACCAAATCAAAACTATTTTGTCCTTCGCGGATTTCAGTTGCCGCTTCTCCATTGAAACCAATATCAATCGCATCGGCTAATTCTCCAACAGTAATACCATAACGAGCCATAGCAACACGGTTGAATTTTATTTTTGTCTGCGGAACTTCAACTTCTTGGTCAACGGCAACATCCACTGCGCCTTCAACTTTTTCCATCTCATTTTTTACTATCTGAGAATAAGTTCTTAACTGCTGCAAATCTTTGCCGAATATTTTAACGGCAATATTAGCGCGTGTTCCGGAAAGCATGTGATCAATCCGGTGACCGATTGGCTGACCAATTGTGACGTTTGTTCCGGGAAGAGCGGTAAGAGACTTTCGAAGATCTGTGATAAATTCTTCTTTAGTCTTTCCATTCAATTCGAAACGGACATCGAGCTCGGCACCGTTAACGCCTTGGGCATGTTCATCAAGTTCGGCTCGTCCGGTTCTGCGTGCTGTTGATTTAACTTCCGGGTGAGATAGAATAATTTCTTCTGCAAGGTTTCCAATCTTGTTGGATTCTTCGAGTGAAGTTCCGGGAAGAGTTACCAAACTTAATGTTAACGATCCTTCATTAAACTCCGGAAGAAACGATCTTCCAAGGAATGGAATAATTGCTATTGTTAAAATAAAAACAGCGAATGAAGAAACAAGAATAGTTTTAGGATGCTTAAGGGTAAAGTTAAGTGTTCGCTTGTATAAAGTTTTTAGCTTTTCAACAAGCCAGGTATCTCCTTCTTTCTGCATAAAGTTTGCTTTTGGCAGCAAGTAATAGGATAGAACAGGCGTTACAGTTAAAGCGACAAGGAGAGATGCAAAAATTGAAGTAACATAAGCATAACCCATCGGGCGAAGTAATCTTCCTTCAACACCGCTTAAGAAAAATAGAGGTAAGAAAACAATTACAATAATCATTGTGGCATTAACCATCGGCGAACGGATTTCTTTTGATGCTTCATAAATAACTTGCAGAGCGTTTTTCTTTTTAGAATTGCCGGATGAATTGTTTTCTTTCAATCTACGGAAAACATTTTCTACATCTATAATTGCATCATCCACAAGTGCGCCTATTGCAATTGCAATTCCGCCAAGAGACATTGTGTTAATCATGATATTGAAGAATTTGAAAATGATAATTGTAATTATAATAGAAAGAGGAATTGCCAGAACAGAAATAAAGGTAGTTCTGAAATTCCACAAGAATAAAAAGATAACAATTACAACAAGGATAGCTCCATCCCGAAGTGCGCTTAAAACATTTTCAATAGATACTTTTATAAAATCAGATTGCTTAAATATATCAGAGTCTATCTCAATTCCAGGCGGAAGTGTTTTTCTGATTTCATCGAGTGTAGATTCTATTTTTCTTGTAAGTTCTAAAGTATTTGTTTGTGGTTGTTTCTGGACAGTTAATATTACAGCCGGATTCGCATTTTTAGAACCGTCGCCTATTTTAATTGATGGACCGATTTTAATATCGGCAATAGCATTCATAAGAACTGGAACATTTCCGCGCATTGCAACAACACTGTTTTTAATATCTTCAATATCCCGCACACGCCCGATTCCACGAATCAAATATTCGCTTCCGGAATCCATATAAGAACCACCCGAAGAATTCTCGTTCGACTGTTCGGCGGCTTTCATCACTTCATTAAGAGAAATATTATATGATGAAAGTTTTTCGGGTGATATTAATATCTGATATTGCTTCACCGCACCACCGATTGGAATAACTTGTGACACACCACTAATTGAAAGTAACCTTCTGCGTAAATAAAAATCGGCAATTGTGCGTAAATCCATCTCATTAAGATTTTGTGGATTATTATTTTTATTGATGCTTAAACTGATAAGCATAATTTCTCCCATTATGGAAGAGATTGGTGCGAGCTGCGGATTATCAACACCTTTTGGTAAAGTAGCTGCGGCATTTTGAATTTTCTCGTTTACAATCTGCCGGGCTAAAAATATATCTGTTCCCCAATCAAACTCTACCCAAACAATTGAAATACCGGCTGCGCTAGATGAACGAACACGCCTAACATCGGTAGCGCCGTTTACGGCAGTTTCAATTGGAAATGTTACAAGAGTTTCAACTTCTTCCGAAGCCATTCCGTGTGCTTCTGTTATTATTGTAACTGTTGGAGCTGTGAGATCCGGGAAAACATCTACGGGCATATCTATAGCGATGAATGTTCCGGCTATTAGCAGTATAATTGCCGATACAAGAACAATCAGTCTTTTCTGAAGTGAAAATTGAATTAATTTATCAAACATATTTTCCTCAAATTTTTAATGAACATGACCTTGACCGATTGCAGATTCAGGAGAGAGAGCAGCAAGCCGCACTTGATATGCTCCTTTTGTAACAACACGCTCTCCTTCTTTCAAACCTTCAAGAACTTGAATGTAACCGCTGTCTGCTATACCGGTTTTAAGAATTCTTTTTTCGAACGCCTCTCCTTCGACTTCAACATAAACAGTGTGCATTCCATCTTCATCAATTATTGCGCTCTCAGGAATAGAAACAGATTCTTGGCTATCTCCAACCTTTACAAACACTTCGGCATACATACCAACTTTAATTTTATTTTGAGGATTACTGAATTCGAAATAAACCGGGACAGTTCTGTTCTCTAAGTTCAAACTTGACGAGACAGAAATCTTTCTTCCGTTAAGTTCACTTATGCGTAATTCCTTTTTGTATCCTTCTATTTTGAAAGAAGCATCTTTGGAATTGTTTGCATATTCGAATTTGCTTGCCGGAACATTAGCTCTAAGAATCAATCGTGAGGGATTTATAATTGTTACAAGTTCTTGTCCGGAAGTAATCTGGCTGCCCAGGTTTGCAGATATGTTCTCGATATAACCATCAATTGGTGAGACAATAGCGTAACCGTTTTCAGTAAATTTAATTTGATCAATCAGAGAATTGTAGCTTGCTTGTTTAGATTCGAAATCGAATTTAGATTCATCCAACCGTTTTTGTGCTGCGGCTTTTCTATCGAATAAATTTTGCACTCTTTCATATTCAGATTTAGCAAGCAGGTAATCGCTTTTTATTTTTTGAATATTCGAACTTGCATCTGCAGATGGAGAGATATTAAGAAGAACAGTCCCCTTTTTAACAAACGATCCAAGATTAGGAAAGTTGGGATTGTTTTTGGGAAGAATAATTCCGGCAACCGGCGAAACTACTTTGGAATAATATTCCGGTTTAGAAATAATTTCACCAGTTGCGGGAACAGAGGATCGAAGTTTTCTTTTAGCGACGGGTTCAGTTGCAAAATCGATCTTCCATTGCTGTTCTTTTAAGAATGAGATCAGAGAAGATTTTTCCTCTTCACTTTTAGGAACCTCGGCGGCAGAAGAATATACTATTACATCCTTCACTATAATTTTATCTGATACTTGAGAACCGCTTAAAGTCATCGTCATAGTATAATTACCGGGTGAATCAAATTTTATCACCGGTATATAAATTCCGGCACGTGCCGGTTTGTCTTCATTTGCAGTTATTTTATTTCCGAATTGATTTACAAGCTCAATTGCTAATGTTCCTTGTATAACCGCTTTAAAATCTTTTAAGTCGGTTAAGTGAATTAGAAACTTAGCTTCGGTTCCGGTTATAAGCTGCGGATATTCCATAAACAGTTCTGTAGAGTTATTGTATTGTGTAACAGAAATACTGCTTGTTGTTTCCTCTTTGTTCTCTGTGTGTTCATGTGAACAGCCAAATATGGCAAACGCGAGGAAAACCAATAATACTTTATAAGAATTAATAATCATTTTAATCACCTTTATTTGTTTTCATTAATCGGGGAAAGTCCAGTTACATTTTCCAGTTCAAAAATGCTTTGATAATATTTTATTTCGAGTCCCTTGTTCAGTATAATTCCATCCTTATAGGCATTCAGTCCGTCAATAAACTCCACAAGTGAAATTTCTCCTTGTTCGTAAGAATAAGCTGCGGATGTAAAAACATTTTGAAGCTGAAGATCATTTTTATTTGTGATCAATGCTTCGTATTGTTTATACTTAGCAAAGGATGTTTGGACTTCCGTCTCGATTTGTTTTATTAGATATTCTCTCTGCTGTTCAAGAATATTTAGGTCCGTTTCCGATTGCTCAATTTCCAACTGGTTTCTTTTGAAGAGAGGTATTTCAAAATTCAACTGGAACACGGACCCGGAATGATTATCCAACTGCTTCTTGTAACCGACAGTTAGATTGATATTAGGAATAATTTTCAGTTTGTTGTGAGAAAGGAAAGCGGATTCACTTTCGACAAGTTGTTCAATTGCCTTCAAATCTTTACGGTTATTAAGTGCAGTTTTTAAAAGCTCTTCGTTTAATTGAGTAATGCTATGTAATGACAGTATAGGGATTGTTTGAAGATTTTTATCGGAATCATAGCCAATCAATAGTTTTAATCGATTTAGGAAATTATTCCGCTCAAGTTCAATTTCCTTGACTTCAGTTTTGAACTTGTTCGCTTCGATAAGAATTCGTTGAAGTTCGTATTCTGATATGTCTCCTTCCAGCAATCGCTGTTTAGCTGTTGAAGCGATTTCATCGATCTTAACAAGTGTGTTATTTAAATCTATTGAGAGTTGTTCATAGAAATGATATCCCACATATGCATTTTGAACTTGGAATATGATGCCGCGCTTCGAGTTCTCTAATAGCAAACGCTGCGCTTCTAATGATTTTTCTTTTGAATAGATATTACTCCATCGGTCCCACAAAAAATTTAGCGGTAATGATCCGCTCGTAATCCATTCTCCAATTTTGGCATTATTCAGTTTCAGATCTTCGCGTGAATAATTGAATATAGGATTAGGAATGCGCGATGATTCATTAAGGCGGGATTCCGATTTCTTTATTAAAGAATTCTGTTTCTGTATTTCTATGTTTTTATCTAATGCTTGACGAATAGCTTCATCAAGCGAAATAGCAGTTTGTGCTTGTAATTGAATTATACAAAGCACGGATAAAGCAATTAAGAGACGGAATAGTCTCACGTTACCTCCGTGAAATTATATTATTTTTAAGAAATATTTTGTAGTATTAAGCGGCTACAGCGAAAGGGGGTGAAGCGTTACCTGAGGAATGGACGGACTTTTCCTTAAGAATCTTCCAAGAGTGAAAATCCTCTGTAAATTTTGTTTTGCAAGATTCAGTTTTGAATTCGAATGAAATAATAGTGCAAAAAATGAGTGGGTTATTCAGAGTATCAACAAAACGAGGAGAAAGATTAGTAACTAAAGTATTAATTACAACCGGATGGTTATGTTCATCATTTTGATCTAATGTGTGTTGACATTCAGTTGTATCAGTCTTCTGCACTACATCTTGCAATAAATGAGAATGGTACTCTACTTCTTCCTTCTCCAAAATCGAATCTTCGTGATGATAATGGAAAAAAGGAGATACCAAATAGAAACTCAAATAAAGAAGAGCTACTAAAGTTAATGATATTCTATTATATAACGACTTATTCTGCATGTTTTGGGAAATAGTTGATGTGAAATTAAGTTTTGTTCTTACAAGATGCAATTATAATATAGAAATCGCATCTTCAAAATATTGCTTATGTGGGTGTATAGTCAAAAAAGCTGTCTCTGTTATTTATTTTGGAAAAGGTGATGTTTATGTATCTACATTTCAAGGTGTAATCAAGAAAAAAAGAATAATGATAGGACAAATTTGAATTGCAATAAATATTTTAAGCTAACAATGAGTGCATTACGAGACAAACTCAATGAAACTTTCCTTGCTTGGAGATTGTTACAGAAGTAAGATTTAGCTAAATTTCATAAAATGAAAAAAACCAATAGACATAGAAGTTTGGAAAAAATAGCCGGAATAATTCTAACTGTTTTTATTTTTACTTTTATTCATTCGGAATTTGGATTTCTTACACCGGAAAACCACACACACCAGACGCACGATTTTTGCCAATTGGTTAACGGCACTACAAACCAGATCCAAAAGACTGTAAATACTATTCTTTATAAACCAACAGTAATAAAAGATATTTGTTTCCATTGTTTTGATGAAACTCTAACAGTAAATGAAAAAGTTTTATCGAGAACATTTTGGGATGATCATATTAAAGGCAGCCATACCGGAGATATACACATACAAAATTGCACCTTTCTGATTTAACCAATCTCGTTTCATTTCGTTAATCCCTTTACGGGATAAGTGTATTTTATCATAAAATTATTTGGAGAAAGTATGAACAATTTTTTTGTTTTGTTCGCAATCGCATTGTTCCCGATTTGCGTTTACGGACAAACTGGAATAAAAAAACTTAGTTTGAATGAAGCTATTGAAATAGGATTGAAAAATAATCCGGAAGTAAAAAGCGCAATAGAAAATATTTCCGCATCAAAGGGAAGATTTTGGAGCGGAATATCTTTGCCGCAACCGGAGATTGGCGTTAGCTATGAATATGCACCGGTGAATAGCAGTTTAAGTAACTATAGCGAAAAAACTTTAGCAGTAAGTCAATCCTTCGAGTTCCCCTCAAATTATTTTCTGAAAGGAAGTAAATTCAGCAAGGAAGTAGAAATTGCAGTTTACAAACTAAACTTGACTGAAAGAAGCGTAATCAATCAAGTGAAAACCAGTTACTACAAAGTTCTGGCGAAACAATATCAGGTAAAATCCGCTGAAGAGAATCTTATAATCTCAGAAAATTTTTTTAAGAAAGCTGAGATAAGACAAAATGTAGGGGAAGGAACTAATCTTGAGAGATTAACCGCAAAGGTTCAATACACAGAGGCGCAGAACAATCTTGAAGTAACCAAAAATGAACTTACAACTGCATTTGCTGAACTGAATTATTCACTCGGATATGGAAGACAAAGTTATGATTCGAATTTCGGTTTAACAGACTCGCTTGTTTTTGTTGATCATAGAATAAGTTTAGAACAAATCTATAAATCATTTGAAGAAACAAATCCTCAGATAAAGATTGCCGAATTAAATTATGGAATAGCATCTGTTGAAAAAGGACTCGCGTGGTCATCACTTCTACCAAATATTAATTTGGCTTATTTCAAACAAACGCGAGACGGTGATACCGGATTTTATGGGGCTTCATTCGGTATATCAGTCCCACTCTGGTTTATGTTTGATCAAAGAGGAAAAATTCAAGAAGCGGTTGCAAATCAGTCAATTTCTGAATCCGAACTGCAATTAACAAAGAATGAAATTGCCTTAAAAATAAAAAGCGCGTTCACTGATCATGATAATAATCTAAAGCAAGTAAAACTTTATGTGAGTGAGATACTTCCGCAAGCCGAAGAGATTTACAGAACCGCAATAAAAAGCTACGATGCTGGAGAGCTGACATACCTTGAATATCTTCAAGCAAAACAGACGTTAATAAACTCACGGAATAATTATATAAACGCCTTGTTCAATCATTATCTATCGGTCTTTAGGATTGAGGAAATAGTTGGACAAAATATTATTGACAAATCAGAATTGGAGAAATAAATGAAAGCAAGTATCAAATTATTAATAACCGCTAATGTTTTAGTATTTGTTCTTTTGGGATGCGGTGGTAAAGAAGAACCTAAACAAGAAGAAAGTAAAAAAGAACACAGCGAAGTTGTAAAACTATCGGCTGAATCTATTATGCAAATAAAATTAGAAACTGAAACAGTATCATTTCAACCATTTACAGGTTATCTATCAATTCCGGCAAAGGTAATAACTAATCAAGATAATGAAGCGCAAATCGGTTCGCTTGTTCAAGGAAGAGTCCATCAAGTATTTGTAAAGATTGGAGATTATGTTAAAGCCGGACAAGTATTAATGACGGTTGAAGGTCTGGACGTTGGAGAGATTAAAGCAGGTTTTTTAATAGCAAAAGCTGCGCTTGATTTTACAAAAGCAAATTATGAAAGACAAAAAAAACTATTTGATGAGAAAATAGGATCTCAAAAATCATTATTAGAAAGCCAAGCTGAATATGAAAAAGCGCTTGCAGAATACAAAGCTGAAGATAAAAAAATTCATTCTGTTGGTCTTAGCGATGAAGATGTAACTGATGCAAAAATAGGAGAAGAACACACATCAGGCACACTGCCAATTAAATCATCTATTAATGGCGTGGTAGTTGAAAGAAATGTTGTCATTGGACAGTTAGTTGATGCGACTACTAACGCTTTCAAAGTGATTAATACAAATACGGTTTGGGTTGACGGACAGATTTATGAAAAGGATATAACTAAAATAAATCAGAAAACAAATGCATTATTCACATCGGCAACTTATCAAAACGAGAAATTCAGTGGTAGAATAATATACATCGGACAAACTGTTGACGAACAGTCAAGAACAATTACAATACGCGGTGAGTTTAGTAACACGAATAACAAATTGAAACCGCAGATGTTTGGTGAATTAAAGATTCCGGTAGGCGCAAGTGTAAAGGCAATTATGATTCCAGACGAAGCAGTTGTTAAAGAAGCCGCATTGGAATACGTTTTTGTTCAAAGAAGCGATACAACCTTCGAGCAAAGAAAAGTAATTACGGGAATATCAGTTGATAACCGGATAGAAATTAAGGAAGGACTGAAAAAAGGTGAAAAGGTAGTTTCGAAAGGCGTGTTTTATCTGAAGAGCGAGCTGAAGAAAGAAGAATTAGTAGGAGATGAACACTGATGTTAGAAAAAATTATTTCTTTGACGTTGAAGCAGAAGGGGATGATAATTTTCCTTTCGCTGCTTATAGTTGCGTTCGGATTATATTCATATCTGACTTTACCGATTGATGCTTTTCCGGATGTAACAAATATACAAGTAGAAGTAGTGAGTCACGCGAATGGACTTTCCGCAATAGAGATTGAACGGAATGTAACTTACCCAATTGAGATGGCAATGCGTGGTTTGCCTGATGTTGAACAGATGCGTTCGGTTACTAAGTTCGGGCTTTCAATAGTAACAATAGTTTTTAAAGATGATGTCGATATATACTTTGCTCGCCAGTTGGTTTTTGAGCGATTGGGTGAAGCAAAAGAAAATGTGCCCAAAGGTGTTGAGGTTGCCATGGGTCCAATTGCTACGGCAATGGGAGAAATATATCAATACACACTTGAAGGGAAGATGCCAAGCGATTCGCTTGCAAAGATCGCTTACTTAACAAACTTGAGAACAATTCAAGAGTGGATTATAACACCGCAGTTAAAAAGTGTTGCCGGAGTAAATGAAATAAATTCTTTCGGCGGTTACTTCAAACAGTATCAAGTAATTGTATCGCCGGAGAAATTACTAAAGTATGCTGCAACGGCTGACGAAGTATATTCTGCAATCGAGAACAATAACCAAAATGTTGGCGGAAATATTCTTGAAAGAAATTCCGATCAATTTATTGTTCGCGGAGTTGGTTTGATTAAGAACATTAGCGATATAGAAAATATTGTGCTGAAATCCCACGGAGGAACACCAACTTACGTAAGAGACGTTGCTGAGGTAAAGATTGGCGAAGAAGTGAGGATGGGCGCATCAATGAAGAATGGAGTTGATGAATCGGTTGGTGGAATTGCAATGATGCTTCGCGGTGAGAACAGTCGGGATGTTGTTAATCGTGTAATAGAAAAAGTGAAAGAAATAAATGGGAATAACATCCTTCCGGATGGAATTAAAATAGTTCCATTTTATGATAGAAGTGATATAGTAAACGCAAGTGTTAATACTGTGAATAAAGCTTTAATCGAAGGAGCTATTCTTGTCCTTCTCATTTTGTATTTACTGTTAAGAAGTTTTAGGGGCAGCTTTGTTGTGCTTATTGCTTTGCCTCTTTCGTTACTGGCTACATTTATTGTGATGAAGCTTGTAGGATTAAGCGCGAACTTAATGTCTCTCGGTGGCCTTGCAATCTCAATTGGAATGATAATAGATGCAACAATAATTCAAGTGGAGAATGTTCAAAGACACTTAAGTGATGGTGGAAATGAGCATCCAAAATTATTGACAGTTCTTAAAGCGGTTCTGGAAGTTAGAAAACCCAGCATCTTTGGTGAATTGATTATTGCTATTACTTTTATTCCGATTCTTTCTTTGGAAGGAATTGAAGGGAAAATGTTTGGACCACTAGCCAAGACTGTAGCCATCGCACTTCTCTCTTCATTATTCCTTTCAATCTTTGTTATACCGGTTCTCTGCTCAATGTTCTTGAAGTCGCAGCCGGAAAAAGAAAGTATAATAATGAAGTATGCAAAGAAAATATATCTTCCGCTTTTGGAATATGTGATGAAGAAGAAGATAATAATCTTAAGCATCGCAGGAGTTTTTTTGATCGCCTCTTTGTTTCTATTCACAAAATTAGGAACTGAGTTTATACCAACAATGGATGAAGGCGCCTTTGATGCCGATGTGGCTTTACTACCGGGAGTTTCCTTAGGTAAAGCCATGGAGATAAATCAACTTGTAGCAAAGAAGCTGAAAGAGTTCCCGGAATTAGAAACGGTAGTAAGCAGAACCGGTCAAACCGGAGTGGCAATGGATACCAGGGGTGTGGATAAAACTGGCTTCGTCGGAATATTAAAACCAAAGAGCGAATGGTCGCGTGATATTACCAGAGAAGAACTAACAAATGATATGCGCGCATCTTTGGAAAAGATACCGGGAATCGGTTTCGGATTCAGCCAGCCCATACAATGCAGAATTGATGAACTTGTTGCCGGAACGCGAGCGCAATTAATTCTCAAACTATTTGGTGATGATATAGACATGCTTAAAAGAAAATCAGATGATATTGCAAAAGTTCTTTCTACGATTGAGGGTGGAACCGATTTGATGACCGAGAAAGTTTCCGGACAGCCATACTTAACGATAAACATTGACCGTCCAAAAATTGCACGGTATGGTTTGAACATCAGCGATGTTCAAAATGTAATTGAAATAGCAGTTGCCGGGAAGTCCGCTTCTAAGTTTTATGAAGAGAACCGAAGATTCGATATTACTGTCCGCATGCCGGAAGAGAAAAGAAATTCGATTGAAGCCATAGAAAATATTTTGGTACCTACAAAAACGGGAATGAATATTCCGCTTGCACAATTAGCTGATGTAACAATGATTGAAGGACCCGTTCAGATTAGCCGTCAAGATGGAATTAGAAGAATAGGCATCGAGATGAACATAAGCGGAAGAGATATAGGCAGTTTTGTTGCAGAGGCAAAACAAAAGATAAAAGAGAATGTTCAGCTACCGGCGGGTTATTATTTAACGTGGGGAGGACAGTTTGAGAACCAGCAGAGAGCGATGAACAAACTGATGATCATCGGGCCAATTGCAATCGCATTAATTCTGCTTCTCTTATTTGTTACTTTCAGATCCGTTCGGTTAGCGTTACTGGTAATTTCCAATCTACCGTTCGCATTAATTGGTGGAATCTTCTCGCTCTACATCTCCGGATTGTATTTGTCCGTCCCGGCTTCTGTTGGATTTATAGTGTTGTTTGGCGTCGCTGTGTTAAACGGTGTTGTGTTGGTTTCGCAAATCTCTCAATTACGTGATGAAGGAATGGAATTGCAGGAAGCTATTATGAAAGGATCGCTTAACAGGTTACGCCCGGTTTTAATGACTGCATCAATAGCAATTTTCAGTTTGATGCCGATGTTATTTGCCAGCGGAGCCGGATCAGAAATTCAAAAACCGCTTGCAACCGTTGTTGTTGGCGGATTGATAACTTCAACTTTGTTGACATTGTTAATCATTCCATCTGTCTATAGCTGGTTTGAAAAGAGAAAAGTTGAAACAGAAATGTAAATAATGTTTTCCGGCTTTTTACGAACGTAAGGAGCCGGTCTTTAATAATTATGAGGAAAATAAAATGAAAGAGATAAAAGCAATAATAAAACCCTTCAAATTGCTCGACGTAATTGAGGAGCTTCAAAAAATTGAAGGGCTTCCGGGTGTGACAGTTTCTGAAATAAAAGGATTTGGTAAAAGCAGAGCAAAGAACGCAAAAGATAAAATTGTTTACGAGCTGGTGGAATTCATTCCACGGATAAAAATAGAAATTGTAGTTGTTGATGAGATGGCAGAAGAAGTTGTAAATGTGATACAGAGATATTCTCATACCGGTAATACGGGTGATGGGAAAATATTTGTTGTGGATGTCGAGAATGTTGTAAAGATAAGAACGAATGAAAGAGGAAAAGATGCAGTTTAGCATGAAGCAAGGAATACACCTAGTTTTTTCAATTCGTTGGCGGCTCTTACTTGACCATAGGCTGGATAATCAACTGCTAGTTTAACTACCGTTTCTTCTACTTCTTCTGATACTCTGTTTTTTAGATTGGGTTTCTTGCGGCTGATCTCAAGCAATGCTGTCTCTCCACCCTCTTCGTAAAGTTTCTTAAATCGATAGAAACTATCTCGGGAATATCCAAATATCTTACAGGCCCGGCTTACATTTCCTAAATGATTGGACAGTTCCAGCAATCCTATTTTGTTCTTTATTACTTTTTCTTCGGTACTCATCTGACTTCTCCTTCTGTTATTTTAATTTATTACTTTTTTTGCAGAAGTGTCAGATTATATCGTGACTATCTCATCAAACGGACTTTGAAGATTTCAAGCGTCTTTTGTTCGTTTCTCGGTTCCATTTTTTGCAAGCTTTCCTTCTCGTTTTTGATTTCTCTTGCAAATTTAATCCTTACTTTTCTTCTTTTCAGGCTTTTCTTTATTAACTCTATCTGTTTTTTCAGCAGAGACTAATTAAAGCCCCAGCAATTCCTTATTCTTTTTCATAGCATCTATACAGAATTGAATATGGTCTTCCAAAGTAATACCCAGTTCGGAAGCACCTTTAATGATATCATCCCTGTTAACTGCTCTCGCAAAAGCTTTGTCTTTCATCTTTTTGATAACAGATTTCACTTCAACTTCATCAATTGATCTGCTTGGTCTAACATAAGTAACCGCAGTTATAAATCCGGCAAGTTCATCACAGGCAAATAATACTTTTGCTAAAAGAGTTTCTCTAGGGATATTTGTATAATCAGCATGCGATAGAATTGTATTTCTAAAATCCTCATCAAATCCTTTCTCCTTCAATATTTCAGCACCTTTATAAGGATGTTCTTCGGCAGTCGGGAACATCTCATAATCAAAATCGTGAAGCAGAGCCAAACAACTCCAGTAATTTATATCCTGTTCATATTTTTCTGCATAAGCTTTAACGCATGCCTCAACTGCATATGCATGCTTTAATAGACTATCGGATTTTGTGTATTCGGTTAAAATTGAATGACAATAATCCCGGTCTCTCATAATATCCGGACCCATATTTTCTCCATTAATTATTCAGCTTTATTCGAAGGGCAATATTTATTTATAATACATTCAACACAGTTTGGTCTTCTTGCAATACAGGTTTTTCTACCATGATTCATTAACAGGTGCCCGCTTACAATCCAGTATTCTTCCGGTAACAATTCTTTAAGGCGGAATTCGATTTTTGTCGGGTCCTGTGATTTTATAAACCCTAATAAATTTGATAAACGTTTAACGTGAGTATCAACAGCAATGGATGGAATTCCAAATGCATTACCGGATATAACAGATGCAGTTTTTCTACCAACACCCGGTAGCGTTGTTAGCGTTTCAAAATCTCCGGGCACCTTGCCGTCATGTTTTTCAACAAGTAATTTGCAGCAATTCTTGATACTCTTTGCTTTTTGTCTGTAGAAGCCCGTTGAAAAAATTTCTTTCTCCAATTCTCTGCTGGATATCTTAACAAAATCTTCAGGTTTTTTATATTTCTTAAAGAGTTGTCCGGTAACAATATTAACCCTTGCATCGGTGCACTGAGCTGAAAGAATGGTAGCAATTAGTAGTTGAAACGGATTGGAATATTCCAGGGCAGGTTGTGCATCAGGAAATTCTTTCCATAGAATATCAAAAATTTTCCTGGCTCTCTTTTTTTCTGTATCATTTTTTTTACTCAAATCGTTTATCCTTGATCAGCAATCTTTCAACCGGTTTATTTTTGATAATAGTCACCTGGATAATTTCTTCAACATCATCTTTAGTTACTCCGCCATACCAAATTTGACCCGGATAAACTACTACGGTAGTCCCAAACTCACATGCATCCAGACATCCCGAGGAATTAGCTCTTACTTTTGAATTTAATCCTAATTCTTTCAGTCTCTTCTTAAATTGTTCAGTTACTTCATTAGATCCTTTAACCAGACAAGAACCGCGCGGATGACCTTCTTCCCTTTTGTTCTGGCAAATAAAAATATGTTTTTCAAATCTCGACATATTATTTATAAATACAGGGAATCAAGTTTCCCTGTATAATTTATTAAATGATATATTAGTAGCGCGTACGGGGGTCGAACCCGTGATCTCCGCCTTGAGAGGGCGGCGTCCTGGACCACTAGACGAACGCGCCAGTTAAATAAAATATAAGAAACATCTGAAAAATTCGCATTTAGTTTTGAGTAGACTAAATTTTGTTGTTTTTTTATAAAAGAACGTTCATTGATAGAATGACGATGTTTTAATGAATGTTGATTTTAGTAATCATCACCTCAA